>Ga0187779_10000038_pt1 | contig 95389 bp, 74 predicted proteins | sample 1015_Q2_SP10_10__FD_132435 | JGI IMG/M metagenome (GOLD analysis project Ga0187779, IMG submission 132435) | Tropical peat soil microbial communities from peatlands in Department of Meta, Colombia - 1015_Q2_SP10_10_MG | ecosystem: Environmental > Terrestrial > Soil > Wetlands > Peat | place...
CATCGCTGCAATTCGCATCGAGCGGAACAAAACGGCCACATAAAGAGGTTGGTGAACAAGTTCGCGATAGTTGGCGAGGTTCCAATGGCGCACAATTTGCCCTTCGTTCACCATCCAAAAGCTATAGCAAAGCAACAGGGCATAAGGGATGAGAAGAAAAGCCATCACCCACGCTAATGGTGGGATGGCGACAGCAGCTTTGTATCCGCGGGAATACAATCAGGAACCCTCCTCGCCGCTGAGTCGCACGACATTTTGCGCTGAGAACTCGAAATCGCGTTCACCTTCGATGCGCTCTCCACTGGGCAGGCGAACCATAAGTAACTGCCCGTCGTTGCACTCTACTTGCAAGAGGTCGGTCGCCCCCTGAAAGGAGTGTCTGCGAACGCTGGCGCGAAAACGTATCAATCCCGGCGCAGCTGCAGCCGTCGAAGCTAATGCGATGCACTCAGGACGCAACGAAAACTGAGCACTCCCATCCTGTGTGTTGCAGGGCCAGGCCAGGATCCCGGCTTGAGCAAAGCCCTGTCTGACCGAGGCGTTCAAGACATTGGTTTGTCCAATGAAACGCGCGACATAAGCCGTAGCGGGCTGGCGGTAGATCTCACGTGGACCAGCGATCTGTTCCAACCGTCCCTCGCGCAACAAAGCAATGCGGTCAGAGAGCACCATGGCTTCATCCTGATCGTGCGTAACAAAGATGAAAGTGATGCCAACTTCGCGCTGCAACGACTTCAACTCAATCTGCATTTGCCTCCGCAGATTCGCATCCAGCGCTGAGAGGGGCTCATCCAGCAGCAGGATCCTTGGGCGGTTCACCAGAGCGCGAGCCAACGCCACACGCTGTTGCTGACCACCGCTGATCTTCCCTGGCTTTGATTTGGAGAAGGCGCTCATCTTCACCATGGCCAGGGCCTGTTCAACTCTTCCGGCAATCTCGCTCCGGTCCACACTTTGTACCCGAAGGCCGTAGGCGACGTTGTCAGCCACGGTAAGGTGAGGAAATAGCGCGTACTGCTGAAAAACTGTATTCACGCGCCGGCGATAAGGGGGCAGCAGATCGAGCCGCTCATCCTCCATCCAGATCTCCCCGGAATCCGGCTGCTCAAAGCCCGCAATCAGCCGAAGGAGCGTAGTCTTGCCGGAACCGCTTTCACCCAGGATGGTAAGGAACTCGCCGCTCTGAACCCCAACCGAAATCCCCCGCAAGACGTCGACCTTGCCGAATCGCTTGCGGACATCCTTTATCCGGAGTAACGCCCCGCTCGAGTTCGGTGGAGAGACAGCGGCGGATTGGGCTTGCAAGGTTGAGGGCATAAGAAAAGCTTATGGTGCGGCCTTCACTTCGTTCCAAATCTCTGTGTACTTAGTGCGTCGGGGGACGTCCTGCCAGAAGATGATGCGTTTCTGGTATTCCTCCACATTATCGAGATGGAGATTTTGCCTCTGCTCCGGACTCATCAACGCGCCGGCCTGTGCATTGGCCGGTGTGTAACCGGTCACATCGCTCACCTGCTTCTGCGTCTTGGCTTCGATCATGTATTCCAGAAATTCCTGCGCCAATTCCTTGTTATCGCTGGCCGCTGTGACCATCAAATGGTCGATCCAGCCTGTGGTGTCTTCTTTGGGAATGGTCTCGCCGATGGGAAATTTCTTGGCGCGAAGCTGGTTGGTCATCAGCGGCCAACCCATAGCCGCCACTACCTCATGGTTCTCAAACAGGTTGGTGAGATCGCCGCCCGTCGCCCAAATCTTGCGGATATTTGGTTTTAGTTCGAGCGCCTTCTTCTTCACTGCGTCCAACTGCTCGTCACTCAGGTTGAAAATAGCATTTCGATCCGGACGGTCATAGCCAAGCACCTGCGCGGCCATGTATAGAGTCGAGAGATCGTCCCAGACGGAAATCTTGCTTTTCAGTTTGGGGTCCCACAAATCACTCCAACTATCCGGAGGCTTTGGGAAAGCCGTAGTGTCATACAACAGTGGATTAGGTCCCCACATGAAGGGCACTCCGTAAACTTTCCCCTCATATTTCACCAGCGGCATGGTGCGCAGTTGCGACGACAGCTGTATGTACGATGGAATCTTTGAGAGATCCAGAGGGGCTGCTAGACCGGTACGCACAATGTTGGCGGCGACATCGCTTGATGGAGAGATCACGTCGTAGTTTCCGGCGCTGCCACCGCGCAACTTAGCCACTAACTCATCGCTCGAGCCCATGTACGAAGCTGTGACTTTGCATTGGCACTTCTCTTCAAAACCTTTTACGAACGAAGGATCCGCGTAACCCTCCCAAACCAGCAGGCTGAGGTCGCGGGATTTCTTCTGATTGCACGAGTTCAGTCCAAGTGCAGCGGCCGCGACCAATAACACCAGCAATATGTTCTTCATTTCTGCTCCGTCATTCCTGCTTCCTCGGCAGCAGGTTGCTTCCATGCAGGTGATTCATAAACGATTTTTCCTCCGACCATGGTCATAAGCACTTGCGTGGCAGCAATCGTATGCGGATCGATCTGAAACAGATTGCGATCCAGCACGATCAAGTCGGCCAGCTTGCCTGCTTTGATGGACCCTTCTTTCTGCTCACGGTGAATGCTATACGCAGCGCCGAGAGTATATCCCTCGATGGCTTGGGCCAGCGAGAGGCGCTGGGCAGGCACAAATCCCTCAGCCGGCTTGCGCTCGTGCGTCTGACGAGTCACCGCACTCTGCACTCCCTCCCACGGGTTCATCGTTACCACAGGCCAATCGCTGCCGAAAGCCTCATGTCCCCCAGCCTTCCAGATGCTTTGCCAGGCCCACGCACGCGGCTCACGTTCCGGGCCTACGTTCCTGAGCCAAACCTCGATGGTGTCATTGTCTGGATACGCATGCAGAGGCTGGAAGCTGGCAATCACTCCCAGCGAACCGAAGCGAGGCACGTCCGTTGCGCTCACAGTCTCGATGTGCTCGATGCGATGTCGGACATCCCTTGTGTGGTTCTGTTGTGCCGCCCCTGCGTAAGCATCAAGCGCCAGCCGGACTGCGCGATCACCTATGGCATGTGTGAAAACCTGGATATGGCGCTTGTCGAGCTCTGCGACCGCTGCCTTGTAGTGCTCCGGTGTCCAGCGGAGACTGCCGCTGAGTCTGGGATCATCGGCGTACGCGCCCAACATCGCAGCAGTGTGAGACTCGATGACCCCATCAAGGAACATCTTGACTGCTCCCCCTGCCAGCCAATCATCCTGTGGCGGATGATCCTTGCGCGTCTCTTCAATCCTCGTCAGATCTGCCGCGCTCAACCCGTCGGGTGGTTGATAATTACTTACAAAGAATCGCAATGTCAGCTCACCGCTCTCCTTGAGCTGCGAAAACAAATCTAGATACTCATCATCACTCGTTCCGAGGGTGTCGTTTCCGCAGCTGATTACCCTCGTCAGACCGGAGCGATTGGCAAGTGCCATTCCCTGGCGCAGTGCTGCCAAACGTTCTTCTTTCGTCGGCTGCGGCATTACCTTGCTGATCAGGTCACCAGCCGACTCCTTGAGCGCGCCGGTTGCCTCGCCGCCGCCGTCGCGCACAATCTCCCCGTTGACTGGATTGGATGTGCTCTTCGTAATGCCAGCCAGTTCAAGCGCTTTGCTGTTGGCCCAGACAGTATGACCGTCATAACCAGTAAGCAAGACCGGGCGATCCGGAACCACGGCATCGAGGTCTCTCCGGTCCGGCAAGGTCCGCTTGCCGAATGCTGCGTATGACCATCCTCGACCCACGATCCAGGCCGATTGTGGATGCGCTGCGGCAAATTCCTTCACGACCCTCTGAATCTCCGCCAGGTTGCTCTCGACATCGATCTGAATACCCAGCAAATTGACGGAGCCTTCCATGAAATGAATATGGCTGTCGATAAATCCGGGCAGGATCAGGCGCTGGCGCCCGTTCACCACCTGTGTTGTCGGGCCAAGAAAGCTCCTGACTTCCTGCTCGCTGCCTACTGCGAGGATCTTGTCGCCGCTTATTGCGATGGCTTGGGCCCAGGGTCGCGCTGCGTCTACGGTGTAGACCCGGGCGTTGGTAATGATGACATCCGCAGGCTGTTGCTCTGCGCCGGGCGTGGCCGCCCAGACAACGCCGGCGAAAAGCGTTGCACTCAACAGACATCCAGCGATGAACAGGCGGCTGATTCGTCCCAAGACGCGATGCCCCTTCAAAAGGTTGGTGGTGTATTGACCCACAGGATCAATGTCTCCTTCGTTCCCGGATTTTTCCACCGATGCGGCGTATTGCTGTGGAAATAAAAACTGTCTCCGGCCCGCAAACGGTAATGCTCATCCTGTACCACAATGTCCAGTTCCCCTCGCAACAGAAAAAGAAACTCTTCCCCTTCGTGAGAGTAGGCATCGCCGCTGCCTGCGCCTGGCGCAATCCGGAACAAGTGCGGCTCCATAACCGTGTTGCCCCACGCCAACAGCTCCATGCACACGCCCCGGCCCGCCTCCAGTCGTTTTCGTTGCCGGGGCCGCACCAGCGGCTTCTGCCGCGTCGACGCACCAAAGAAGTCAAGGATGTTGACGTCGTAGAACCTCGCAATCCTCCGCAGCGTGCCCACCGAGGCACTCATCTGTGAGCGCTCAAGCCCACTCAGAAATCCGGTCGAGATTCCTGCCGCTTTGGCCACTCCAGCCAGGGACTGCTTACGTCGCCGCCGCAGCTGTCGCAATCGCCGTCCCAGGGCCGCCGTCTGTTCCCCGTTAGCTCCACGGCGTCCCAGTAATCCTTCCTGACGCAGCCGCTCAACGATGGCCGCGGCGTTAAGGCCGCGTTCGCGGCGCAAATAACGTGCACGCTTGAGCAAACGGACATCATCGTGGGTGTAAAGGCGGTAGCTGCTGCGGCTGCGCTCCGGCCTCGCCAAACCCAGTCGCTCCCAGGCACGCAACATGCTGGGAGAGATCTTGACCAGGCGGGCAACATCGCCGATCTTCAGATATCCCTTGCGCGCGGTTTTCACCGGTTGTGGCTTGTTTCGCGGCACCTCGTTTTTCCCTTGACAACGCCTCGGGAGTCTAATAACTTTGCGCAATTATAGCAAGGTTCGCTGACCGCGCAAGCGCCAGCGGCCGGGCGCAAACTTCACAACACGAAGACCTTCGAGGTTCACATGCTACGCAGAGGAATGGCCATCGCGTCTCTCCTGCTGTTCGCCTCTTCATTTGCATTTGCTCAGTCTACTGGAGGCCGCATTTTAGGCCGCGTCAGCGACCCTTCCAGCGCTGCCGTCCCGGGCGCGACGGTCATGCTGACGAATGAAGCCACGGGTGTTACCACCAGCACCACGACCAACGAGGCGGGGGATTTTTCTTTCCCGACAGTCCCCGTAGGCTCCTACACCGTTACAGTGACGCGCGAAGGCTTCAAACAGAACGTGCGCAAGAACGTCGCGCTCGATCTGAACCAGGTGCTGAGCGTAGACACGGTCATGCAGGTCGGCGGTAAGGAAGAAGTAGTGACCGTTACGGCAGAAGTGCCTCTGGTCGACACCACCAGCACCCAGCTCGGCGCAGTCATGGGCGACAAGACGGTGGTGGGTTTGCCGCTGAATTCGCGTGACACCTACCAGCTCTTGCAGTTGCAGCCCGGAGTTCAGGGAACCGGCGGCGCAGATCTTTTTTACGGGAGTAATACCTCAGGTGCCGTTTCCGTCAACGGCGGCCGCGGACGCACCAACAATTTCAGCGTGAACGGCGGGGATGGCAACGACCTTTTCGTCAACTCCCCCGCCATTCAGCCTTCGCCTGATTCCATTCAGGAATTCCGTGTCCTCTCCAATACCTTCGATGCGGAATACGGACGCAACTCAGGCGCGGTCATCAATGTGGTCACAAAATCGGGAACCAATCAATGGCACGGAAGCGTCTACGAATTCTTTAGGAATGAAGTGCTCGATGCGAGGGGATACTTGGATCCGCACCGGCCGGATGACAAGCAGAACCAGTTTGGCGCGACCTTTGGCGGCCCCATTAAAAAGGACCGCACGTTCTTTTTCCTCTCTTACGATGGCCGCCAAGTGGTTCAAGGCATCACCAGCGATCCGACGGTAGTACCCACCGCGGCGGAGAGGAATGGCGACTTTTCGGCCACTCCCTTTACCGGTAGCCTGGGCACAGATGCGCTTGCGCAGATTCTGCAGAACCGCCCCGGCTGCGCCACTGCCATCGCCGGCGCAGGCGGTGCGGCCCCGGCCGTTGGCACTCCCTGGGCCTCGATTTTCCCCAACAGCCAGGTCCCCACGGCCTGTTTTGATCCGGTTGCAACCTCGCTCATGAATCTGTATGTTCCCTGCCCAAACGCTGATCCGACCTGTTCGAACCTGACGCCGGGCGCGCCCAACATCTTTCAATCCATTCCCAATGACCACTCTCACGCCAACCAGTTCACCATCAAGCTGGACCACAAGATCAACGACAGGCAGAACTTCAGCGCTTACTACTACTTCAACGACTCGTTCGATGCTCAGCCTTTCACGCGCTTCCAGGCGCCTATCGCAAATCTGCTGCCCGGCTTTGGCAACGACAATGCATTTCGCAACCAGCAGGTCAACCTGAGCCACACATGGACCATAAACAACAGTCTTGTGAATGAAGCTCGCTTCACATACTTCCGCGAAGCTCAAGGAACATTCCTGCATCCGCAGCGCACTGATCTTGTGACCAATTCTTGCGGCAATCAGCCGGGCGCTCCTTTCTGTTTTACCGGAACGACTGACACCCCGACCGTCATCATACCCGGCCGCTCGTTGGGTATCACACCTGGTTTAGGTCCAAATCACGAGGGTGTCCCGTTCATTGGCATCTCCGGAGGCTTTACTATCGGCAACGACTTCGAAGGTGAGCTTCCCCAGATCGGCAACACCTACCAGGTATCGGACAATCTCACCAAGGTTTATGGAAATCACACCATGAAGTTCGGCGTTGATTTTCGCAACCAGCGCTTCTTCCAGACGCTTTTCTTCGATCCTCAGGGCGACTTCAGCTACTTCGGCGGTGGCCCCAACGATTTCGGCAGCAACATCTTTGCCAACTATCTGTTTGGGATACCAGATTCCTATCTGCAAGGCTCGACCAACTCTGAAGACGTGCGCGGCAACGCTTTCTATGTGTTTGCGCAGGATAGCTGGAAGGTTCGTCCCAATCTCACTGTGAACTATGGCCTTCGCTGGGAATACAACCAGCCGTTCTACGATGCGGGCAACCGATATCAGACCTTCCGCCCCGGCCAGGCAACCACAACCTATCCCTGCGTTCTTTCACCCACCAATCCGCTGAACCCGACGTTTGGCACCAACAATCCCCTGCCCTCCTCCTGCGCTCCCGGAAGCGCAAACGAGGCTTATTTCCCGCTCGGCCTGGTTGTGCCTGATGACAAGGGAGTGCCGCAGGGATTGACCGACACCTACTGGAAGTCCTTTGCGCCTCGCATCGGCGTGGCCTGGGATCCGTGGAAGAACGGCAAGACGACCATACGTGCCGGCTTCGGTATCTTCTATAACCCTGTCGAGCAGCTCGTGCTTGAGCAGTTCCAGGCTGAGCCTCCGTTCGGCGTAAGTTCCACAGTCACCAACGGCTTTTTTAGCACGCCCTGGGTCGAGCAGGGGTGCACTGTGCCTTGCGGCGTTGGCCAGCCGGGTACCATTCCTAACGCATCCGGATCCATCCTGAATCCCGCGCCGGGAACGAATATCGATTGGTCGATCTTCAGGCCGATCCTTCTCTTCGGCGAACTAGAGCCTCATCTCCGTTCGCAATATACCGAACAGTACAACCTCGGAGTGCAGCGTGAGATCGCCAGAGATTTGGTTCTCTCCGTGGGATTTGTTGGTGCTCAGGGGCACCGGCTGCTTGCGACGCGCGACATCAATTTCGGCAATCCGCAAACCTGCCTCGACATCAGCGCCACCATGGGCACAGGCGCATGCGGACCCTTTGGTGCAGATTCTTCCTATTTCATCCCTCCGGGTACAGTCATCGCGCCACAGGGGCTGCACTTGCCGTACAACGCTGGCTCCGGCGGAACATTTATCCCCGGCGGAACGGTTGTCGGCCCTGCCGGGATCACCCTTGTCGGATTGCGCCAGTACTCCTCGCCCCTTTGCCAGCCTTTGACCGGCATTGGCTGTCCGGCGGATGGCACGCCCGTCTTCACCAGTATTTTTGCCCAAGACACCGTTGCCAACTCAAGTTACAACTCTCTGCAGGTTTCTCTCGAACAACGCTTTAGTCACGGCTTGCAATTTGAAGCTGCTTACACCTACAGCAAGTCGCTGGATGATGCCTCCAGCTTCGAAAACTCCGTCAAACCCATCTGTACCAGTGACGATCTGGTTTGCAACCACTCGTACTCCCTTTACGATGCTCGCCATCGCTTCGTCATCAGCTATTACTGGGACTTGCCGATCCCCAAGTACTCAGGAGCCAAGCAGGTCTTCCTGAATGGATGGGCGGTTTCGGGCATCACCAGCTTCCAGACCGGCTTTCCCATCCGTATGCAGTCACTCAACGATCTGGAACTTGAGAACGACGTCAGCGGCTTTGAGGCGCCCGGCCGCCCCGAGCAAACTGCTCCCGTTCATTTCTTAGATCCCAAGAGTCATGGCGGCTATTACTTCTGCGACCCGAACCTGCCGTCATCTTGCCCGTTCCAGGATGCGCCTGTAGGTTCGCTTGGCGGTGCACGCACCATTTGCTGCGGCCCGGGGATCAACAACTTCGATTTTTCGATTCAAAAGAACACGCCATTCCATGAAAGCATGAATATTCAGTTCCGGGCGGAGTTCTTCAACATCTTCAACCACACTCAGTTCCTGAACCCTGACGGCAGTATCAGCGACTCGACTCCCAACTCCGCAGGCATCCTGGTCGGCGATTTCGGCAAGGTCAAGCGCACTCGCCCGCCGCGTCAGGTGCAGTTTGCGTTAAAATTTAATTTCTAGGCTGATCGCCGGGAGGTCTGTCTCCCGGCATACTTTTCTGTAGTCCACTCTGCGATTCGCGGTTCCCGCCCGCGTCTCTAATAGTTTGAAAGGGACGAAATGTATCCTGCACTGCAAAAAGAGATCGCCAATTATGAAAAGCGCACGCCCAAGTCGCGGGCTGCACTCAATAAGTCCTGGCCGTTGATGCCGCTTGGTGTCAGCAGTAACTTCCGCAGTTATGAGCCCTATCCTATCTTTATCGAACGGGCCAATGGCGTCACCATCCGCGATCTGGATGGCAACGAGTACACCGACTTCGCGCTTTGCTTCGGCGCTCTTATGGCTGGTCACTGCAATCCTCATGTGACCAAGGCGGTTCAGGAGCGTTTGGAGAAGGGCACGATGTTCGGCATGCCGCACGAGATGGAGCGCGAGCTGGCGCAGGAGATCTGCGACCGTTATCCCGTGGAGCAGGTTCGCTTCGGAAACAGCGGCACGGAAGCGACCATGCACTCCATCCGCCTCGCCCGCGGTTTTACCGGGCGCGACAAGATCATCAAGATGGAAGGCTGCTACCACGGCGTGCATGATGCGGTCATGATGAGCGTGAAACCGAAAGCTGATAAGTTCGGCAGCATATCGGCGCCCAGTCAAGTCCCGGCAAGCGCCGGCATCCCAGAAGGCACCTGGCGCAACACGCTCGTTGCCACCTTCAACGATCTTGCCAGCGCTGAGCGCCTGTTCGAGCAAAATCCCGGCCAAGTGGCCGCGCTCATCCTTGAGCCCGTGCCCATGAACATCGGCATCTGCATGCCCAAGCCCGGCTACCTCGAGGGTCTGCGCGAGCTTTGCACGCGCTACGGCACGATGCTCATTTTCGACGAAGTCAAGACCGGCGCCAAGATGGGCCGGGGAGGCGCCTGCGAATATTTCAAGATCAAGCCCGACATCGTCTGCCTGGCAAAGTCGATCGGCGGCGGATTCCCCCTGGCTGCCTTCGGCACCAGCAAGAAAGTGATGGATCAGATCGCAGATGGCAAGGTATTTCACGCCGGCACCTATAACACCAATCCGACTGTGATGGCTGCCGGTCTGGCCACGCTCCGTCATGTGTTGACGCCGGAAAACTACGCGCGCATCAACAAGATGAGCAAACGGCTGGTTGACGGCCATAACGAGCTCATCCGCAAGAGCGGCATGGTCGCGTATTCCATTGGCGTTTGTGCCAATGGTGCGGTGATGCTGTACCCGAAAGAAGTCCACAACTACCGCGACTGGATGGAGATCGATATCGAGGTCTGGCGCCACTATTGGTTTGGCATGGTGAACCGCGGCGTAATTCCTCAGCCGCACTGGTGGGATGAGCAGTGGACCATCTCCGCCGTACACAGCGATGTCGACATCGAAAAACATCTCGCTGCGTTCGCGGAGATCGCGCCCGCGCTGGCGGCGGCCCAGCAGGAGCGCATGGCGACTGCAGCTGCGCGCTGAGCAAAATGGCGGAAGCAGCTACAACGGCGTCACGGGGTGCGGCGCAGACTGAAGCGCCGCACCTCAAACGCGTCCTGGGACGCTTTGATCTGGTGCTGCTGTTTGTCGTCGCGGTATTTAACCTGAACGTGCTTCCCTCGATTGCGGCCAATGGCGGGGTCACGGTTTGGTTGTGGTTGATCTCGTTACTCTTGTTCTTCTGGCCCCAGGGCATTGCGGTCATTGAGCTATCGCACCGTTATCCCGGGGAAGGCGGCGTGTATCTCTGGGCCAAAAAGTACTTTGGGGATTTTCACGGGTTTCTCTCTGGCTGGTGCTATTGGACCAACAACATGCTCTACGTGCCCACAGTGATGCTGTATTTCGTTGGCGGCTCTGTCTTCATTCTCGGAGCCGGGCACCAGGGCCTCGCTGACAATAAGCTGTTCGCCATTGTCGCCTCGGTCATTCTTCTTACTCTTCTCGTCGTTCTCAACATTGTGGGCCTGGGCGTAGGCAAGTGGATCAACAACCTCGGCGGTATCGGCACAGGACTAGCTGCTGCCACTCTGATCGTGTTGGGAATCATCGTCTGCTTCAGATTTGGAACCAGCCTCACCAGCGCTGACTTTCGCATTCCTGCGAACCCACGCTTCATCCTCAACTCTTTTGGCGTTATTTGCTTTGGGCTGGTGGGCTTGGAGCTTGCGTCCATCATGGGCGATGAGATCAAGGATCCCGAGCACACTCTGCCCGGCGCCGTTGCTTGGGGCGGGATCATCTCTGGCCTTCTCTACATTGCAGCAACATTGACGTTGCTGGTCGCGGTGAGCAAGAACGATATCCAGATCAGCGTCGTGCAGGGAGTGGTGCAGGCCGTCAGCAACATGGCCGGACGTGTCGGTGTCGGCTGGATCGTCGCCCCCTTCGCCCTCATGCTCAGCCTCTCCATCGCTGGCATCGGCTCTGCCTGGCTGGCAGGCTCGGCCCGCATCCCCTTTGTCGCCGGACTCGATTCTTATCTGCCAGCGTGGCTGGGCAAAGTCCACTCCCGCTACTCTACGCCTTATCCTGCTCTCATAGTTCACGGTGCTGTTTCAATGGTCCTCGTCATTCTGAGTTTTGCCGGCGCCAAAGGCGTGCAGGAGGCTTTTCAAATCATGCTGTCGCTCGCTGTTGTGCTGCAGTTGGTCCCGTTTCTGTATATGTTCGGGGCTTTGCTCATCATCGCTTCTGCCGACACTCCACCCAGCCGCCATTTCAGCAAGGCAACATTGCTCATCTCGGGTTTGAGCGGCTTACTCACTACCATTCTGGGGATCGTGCTGGTGTTCTTTCCTGCGCAACAGATTTCTTCGCTTTGGCTTTACGAAGTCAAGATGTTCGGCGGCACTCTTTTCTTTGTTGGATTGGCTGCATTCTTTTTCTTCGTTTACGGAGGCCGAAAGCATCCGGCTTTGTCACCTGCATGATGCACGATTAGCAACTGCTTGGAGGAATCATGAGTAAGGGCATCAAGACTGAAGTTCGAAATTACCAGCTCTTTATTGGTGGAAAGTGGGTAACTCCTTCGAGTAAGAAGACGATCCCTGTGCTCGATCCATCCACTGAAGAAGTCATCGCCCAGGTTCCCGATGCCAACTCTCAGGATGTTGACCGTGCCGTTGCTGCTGCCCGCGATGCTTTCGCAGCCTGGAGCCAGATTACAGCGCAGGAACGTGGCCGCGTGCTCTTTCGCATCGCCGAGCGCGTACGCAAAGAAGCTTCACAGCTCGCCGAACTCGAATCTCGTAACAGTGGCAAACCGATCGTCGAAGCCGAGTTCGATCTTGCCGACACTGCGACTTGCTACGAATACTACGGCGGTCTGGCCACTAAGATTACCGGCGTCGTAAACCCTGTCCCGGATAACGCTTTGAGCTTCACGCTTCGGGAACCGATTGGTGTCGCCGGGCAGATCATTCCCTGGAACTATCCCTTGCTGATGGCTGCGTGGAAGCTGGCTCCGGCGCTTGCCGCCGGCTGCACCTGCGTCCTCAAGCCCGCTGAGCAGACTCCGCTCACAGTTCTCGAAATGGCCGGTTGGCTGGAGGAGTGCGGCTTGCCGCCCGGCGTCGTCAACGTGATCACCGGATACGGAGAGAGCGCAGGAGCGCCACTGGTCATTCATCCCGATGTGCCCAAGATCGCCTTCACCGGCAGCGCCGCCGTGGGAAAGATCATTCTCAAAGCCGCCGCCGACCAGGTGAAGCGTGTCACGCTTGAGCTTGGCGGAAAGTCACCCAATATCTTTTTCGCCGATGCTGATTTCGAAGCCGCCATCGATGGCGCCCTTTTCGGCGTTTTCATCAACCAGGGCGAGGTCTGTTCGGCCGGCAGCCGCATTCTGGTGGAGCGCAAGATCTATTCCAAGTTTGTGGATGCGATGGCGGAGAAAGCCAAGCGTATCAAGCTTGGCGCGCCGCTCGATCGCGATACCAAGATGGGTCCGCTCGTGAGCAAGGAACAGCATGAGCGGGTGATGTCCTACCAGGAGATCGGCAGAAAAGAAGCCAAGATTGCTGCCGGTGGAGGCCGTCCAAAGGCCTTCAGTAAGGGCTACTACGTTGAGCCTACGATTTTCTACGATGTCGACAACAGCGCCCGTATCGCTCGCGAGGAGATTTTCGGCCCCGTCGCCGCCGTGATTCCTTTCGAAAAAGAGGCTGATGCCATCCGCATCGCCAATGACTCTCCTTACGGCCTCGCTGCTGCAGTCTGGTCGCGCAACATCTTCAAGGCCATGCGCGTGGTCAAGTCCATTCGCGCCGGAATCGTCTGGGTCAACCACATGCAGCCGACCTACGTAGAAGCACCCTGGGGCGGTTACAAGCAATCCGGCTTCGGACGCGAGCTCGGTCCCTGGGGGGTTGAAGAGTATCTCGAAACCAAGCAAGTGCATATCAACCTGAACGAGCAACCGATCGGCTGGTATTGAGAAATGGCCACTATTCAATTACGCACAGAGGTTCCCGGCCCGCGCTCACGCGAACTCATGCAACGCCGTGCTGCAGCCGTTCCCCGCGGGGTCTACCACTCCACGCCGGTCTTCGCGGCTCGCGCGGAGGGGGCTGTGGTGGAAGACGTAGATGGCAACCGTCTCCTCGATTTCGCCGGCGGCATTGGTTGTACCAATGTGGGGCACCGCGCCGCGCCGGTGATGTCTGCCATCCGCGCTCAGCTCGATCGTTTTCTGCATACCTGTTTCAGCGTTGCACCCTATGAAAGCTATGTGAAGCTGGCCGAGCGCCTGAATCAGCTCACGCCAGGAAAGTTTCCCAAGAAGACCTTGCTGGTCAACAGTGGTGCGGAAGCGGTTGAGAACGCCGTAAAGTTTGCCCGCGCCTACACGCATCGCCCAGCCATTCTCTGCTACGAAGACGCATTTCACGGACGTACGCTGCTGGCGCTCTCGCTCACCAGCAAGACTCATCCTTACAAAGCCGGCTTCGAGCCATTTGTATCCGACATTTACCGCCTGCCCTTCGGCTATTGCCACCAGTGCGCCGCCGGGGCGAAGCACTCCGATTGCCCTGCTTCTGCTGACTTTCTCGAACGTGCCTTCAAGCGCTCTGTCGCAGCCGAGTCAGTCGCTGCCATCATCGCCGAACCCGTCCTGGGAGAAGGCGGATTCATGGCTCCGCCTCCAGATTATTTCCGCCGCATTATGGAGATCTGCCGCAAGCAGGGCATTCTCTTTATCGCCGATGAGGTTCAGACCGGTATCGCCCGCACTGGTACGCTCTTCGCCTGCGAGCAATACGGCATCGAGCCGGATATCCTCATTACTGCCAAATCTCTCGGTGGCGGGCTGCCCATTGCCTCTGTCACCGGCCGCGCCGAGATCATGGATGCACCCGGCTCAGGCGGGGTGGGAGGCACTTTCGGGGGCAATCCTGTCTCTTGCGAGGCCGCGCTTGCCGTTCTTGATCTCGTCGAACGGGAGAATCTCTGCGCTCGCGCCATTGATCTGGGTAACCGCTTCGTTTCACTGGCACAGCAATGGAAGCAGCGCTGGCCGCAGATTCGCGCCGTCCACGGCCTCGGCGCCATGCGCTCCATCGAGCTGGCAAGGACTTCGGGCGAGCCCGCCGACGAAGAGACTCGCAACATCGTCAAGCTTTGCTACGAGCACGGACTGCTTACCATCTCCGCCGGAACTTACGGCAATATCATCCGCCTGCTCATGCCCCTAGTGATCACAAATGAGCAGTTTGAAGAGGGTGTCGGCGTTCTGGAGAGCGCCCTGGGCTTCGTGTTCAGCGCCAACGCGCAAGCGACGCGCCTGCGGGAAGCCAAAGCCTATGCCTAGCGCCGTCGCTGTCGTACGCCGTTCCGGCTTTCTTCTCGATGGCGGTTGGGTCACGCAAGGGACCATCGCCGAGATCCACTCGCCCTTCGATCAGAGCACCGTGAGCGCGGTGACTCTGGCATCGCGCCAGCAGGCTGAGCAAGCCGTCGCCGCTGCCGTCCGCGCCTTCGAGCAGACTCGCAGGCTGCCTGCCTTCGAGCGTCAGCGTATTCTGCACGCCATTTCGCAGAGCATCTCACAGCGCCATGAAGAGCTTGCCCGCAGTATCTGCCAGGAGGCCGGCAAGCCCATCAAGACCGCGCGTGCCGAAGTGGATCGCGCTGTCTTCACCTTCACCATCGCCGCCGAAGAGGCTGGACGCATCGGCGGAGAATTCTTGCCGCTCGACCTGCAGGCGTTCACTGCCGGTCGCTGGGGATTGGTGCGCCGCTACCCGATTGGCGCCATTGCCGCCATCACCCCGTTTAATTTTCCACTGAACTTGGTTGCGCATAAAATCGCGCCCGCCATCGCTTGCGGTTGCACCATGGTGCTCAAGCCGGCGCCCCAGACTCCCACGCCCGCGCTCCTGCTGGCTGAGATTGTTGAAAAGGCGGGATGGCCCGCAGGTGCCCTCAACGTCCTGCCGCTCTCAAATGAGGACGCCGCTCCGCTTATCAGCGATGACCGGCTCGCCATGCTCACCTTTACCGGCAGCGCCCCTGTAGGCTGGCAGCTCAAGAGCAAAGCTGGAAAAAAGCGTGTCACTCTCGAACTGGGTGGCAATGCCGGCGCTATCATTCACTCCGATGCCGATCTCGACCATGCCGCTGAGCGCTGCGTCACGGGAGGTTTCTCCTATGCCGGGCAGAGCTGCATCTCGGTGCAACGGATTCTGGTACAAAGCTCCGTCTATGACAAGTTCCTCGATAAGTTTCTTGCCGGCGTCGCCAAACTCCAGACAGGGGATCCCATGGACGCGACCACCGATGTCGGCCCGCTCATCCGTCCTTCAGACGCAGCACGAGTCGAATCCTGGATCAAAGAAGCGGTCGCCGCCGGAGCCAAGTTGTGGTGTGGCGGCAAGCGCACCGGCTCCCTCATCGAGCCCACGGTTCTCACTCATACGACTCCCACGATGAAAGTGAATTGCGAAGAGGTATTTGCTCCCGTGAAGACCGTCGAACCCTATGACGACTTCCGCCAGGCCCTTGCTACCGTCAATGATTCGCCTTACGGTCTGCAGGCCGGTCTGTTCACACGTGACGCCAACCTGATCTTCCAGGCTTATGATGAATTGCAGGTCGGCGGGCTTATCGTTGGTGACGTCCCGACCTTCCGGGTTGATCACATGCCTTACGGCGGCGTCAAAGATTCCGGTCTCGGGCGTGAGGGTTTGCGTTACTCCATTGAAGAGATGACCGAACGCAAGCTGCTGGTAATGAACTTGAAATAAGAGTCTGCGGTACAATCGAGACTCTACTCTAAAGCCCCTTGCGGGCGGCGAAAATCGAGGCGCAGATGAGTGCCACCACTCAGGCGCAGACAATCCAGATCAGCAACTACCTTGCTGGGCAGTGGCAGCGCCCGGTTGCGGCTGATTTTCTGAATGTTCTGAATCCGGCCACCAATGAACTCCTGGCCGAGGTTCCCCTTTCTTCGGAAAAAGACGTCGTCAACGTGATCGAAGCTGCGCAAGCTGCATTTCCCGACTGGCGCCGTACGCCGCCCGAAGAGCGCATTCAGTACCTTTTTCGCCTGAAACAGCTTCTCGAAGACCATCTCGAGGAACTTGCCCGCATCATCACTCTGGAAAACGGCAAGACGCTGACCGAAGCCCGGGCTGAGATCCGTCGCGGGATTGAAAATGTCGAGGTCGCTTGCGGCATCCCCACGCTGATGCAGGGCTACAACCTGGAAGATGTAGCCCGCGGCATTGATGAGATGATGATCCGCCAGCCGCTGGGTGTCGTGGCTGCCATCACCCCATTCAACTTTCCCGCGATGATTCCTTTCTGGTTTTTGCCCTATGCCATCGCCTGCGGCAATACCTTCATCCTTAAGCCATCGGAAAGAGTTCCGCTGACCATGCGCCGTGCCTTTGAGCTCATGCAGCAGCTCAACCTTCCCGCCGGTGTTTTGAACCTGGCGAACGGCGGCAAGGCTGCGGTGGATGCTCTGCTCGCTCATCCCGCCGTTCGCGCCATCAGCTTTGTGGGCTCGACTCCGGTGGCAAAGTACGTTTATGCGACCGGTTCGGCCCACGGCAAACGCGTACAGTGCCAGGGTGGCGCCAAGAACTTCGTCGTTGTCATGCCCGATGCCGACTTGGAGACCACGACTCAGATTGTGAGCGACAGTGCCTTCGGCTGTGCGGGCCAGCGCTGCCTCGCCGTTTCCGTGGCCGTCACCGTCGGCGAGGCGCAAGAGCGGTTCCGCGATTCCATCTCTGCCGCCGCCGCTTCCATCCGCACCGGCCCCGGCTCTGAGGAAGGCGTGCAGATGGGTCCCGTGATCACGCGTGAGAGCAAGCAGCGCGTCGAGGGCTTGATTGCCAGAGGGCAGAGTCAGGGGGCGCGCATCTTGCTCGACGGGCGCAACCCGCGGATCTCAGGCGGCGAGCATGGCAACTTCGTGAAGCCCACCATCCTCGACGGTCTCCCAGCGTCCAGCGATCTGATGGCCACAGAGATCTTCGGCCCGGTGCTAAGTATGATTCACGCCAGTGACGTCGATGAAGCCGTCAACATCGTGAGCCGGAGCGCCTACGGCAACGCCGCCAGCATCTTCACTGGCAGTGGCGCTGCGGCCCGCAAGTTTCGCTACGAGGCGCCGGCTGGGAATATCGGCGTCAACATCGGCGTGGCTGCGCCTATGGCCTACTTCCCCTTCAGCGGGTGGAAAGAGAGCTTTCTGGGCGTGCTGCACGGCCAGGGCCGCGATGCCGTGGAGTTCTATACCGAGAAGAAAGTTGTGATTGAGCGCTGGCCGAAGGAGTGGTCGCGCAAATTCTAAATGCTATCGAACCAGTAAAGGATAGATCATGGCCACCACCACGCAGATCGCTGAACAGAAAATGACTCGCGAAGAGATTAATCGCAAGTGGAAGCAATACATCTTCCCTGCCATCTCAACCTACTTCTCAGAGCCTCTGCCCCTCGAGCGCGGCTTCATGCAGCATGTGTGGGATGTCGACGGCAAGAAGTATCTCGACTTCTTCGGTGGTATTGTGACCGTCGGCCTTGGACACTGCAATCCCCGCGTGGTCGAGCGCGCCAAAGCGCAAATGGAAAAGCTGCAGCACGTCTCGACTTGCTTCCCCACGGAAGCTGCCGTTGTCCTCGCCGAGAAGCTGGCGCAGATCACTCCCGGTCGCAAGCTGACCAAGAGCTTTTTTACCAACAGCGGTACCGAAGCCAATGAGACTGCCGTGCACGCCGCTCGCATGCATACCGGCAATCTCGAGATCATCGCATTGCGCCACGGTTATAGCGGCCGTTCTTCGCTCGCCCGGGGCATGACAGGCATCAGCGGATGGCGCCGCACCACTGTCGAAGTCGGCATCGTGCACGCCATGAACCCTTATTGCTACCGCTGCCCTTTGGGCAAGACCTATCCCAGCTGTGAGGTTGCCTGTGTCAAAGATATTGAGCAGGTCATTCAGACTTCGACCTCAGGTGCCATCGCCGGTCTGCTCGCCGAGCCCATCCAAGGCGTCGGTGGATTCATCACTCCGCCCAAAGAGTATTTCAAGATGGCCTTTAACATCGTCAAGCAGTACGGCGGCGATTTCATTGCGGATGAAGTTCAGACTGCATGGGGACGCACCGGCCATAAGTGGTTTGGTATCGAGCACTGGGAGGTCGAGCCCGACATCATCACCTCTGCCAAGAGCATGGGCAACGGCCACCCTGTTGGCCTCACCGTGGCGCGCCCCGAAGTCGCCGATGCCTACGAGGGACTCACGATTTCCACCTTCGGCGGCAATCCCGTCACCAGCGTCACTGCCAAGGCTGTCATCGACATCATCGAAGAAGATGACCTGCGCACCAACACTGCCGTCGTGGGCCAGTACTTCCGCGACAAGCTGCTGGCGCTGCAGCAGAAGCATGCGCTCATCGGTGATGTCCGCGGCATGGGGCTGATGCAGGCGCTCGAACTGGTGACCGACCGCGCCACCAGGCAGCCGGCCGCGTCCGCTACCGCTCAGGCGCTCGAAGAAGCCCGCAAGCGCGGCCTGCTCGTGGGCAAAGGCGGAATGCATGGCAACGTCATTCGGATGTCGCCGCCCATGAATATCGGCAAGGCTGATGTGGATGAAGCGGCGCGCATTCTCGATGAAAGCCTCACCGCAGTGAAGGTTTAGAACTTCGTAACTTCCGTGAAGTTGAAGTCACCGACCTTCATCGCCGGCACCACCATGTCGAACGATTCTTCACCGCTCGCCCTTACCGGCATGCTCATCGCTTCCACCTTCGAGAGCATCTCGATCAGGCTCTGATTGAAACGGAAATTGCGAATACCGTGCTTGACTTTGCCCTTCTCGATCAGGAAAGTTCCGTCGCGTGTCATGCCGGTAAGGATCTTCTCGTAGGGGTCGACCTCGCGGATATACCAAAGCCGTGTCACCAGCACGCCCCGCTCGGTCGAAGCGATCATCTGCTCAGTGGTTTGCGGGGAGGAGGGCGGTGCGAACACGATATTCATCGGGGCCTCCCCGATTTCGTTGGGCAGCGGGAACCCATGCCCGGTTGCGCGAATCGTTCCCAGCTTCGCCGCCACTGCCGACGACTTGACCTTGGCCGCCGTGTTCCGCGCATAGACCAGTTGCTGAACAACGCCGTTCTTCACCAGTTCCACCCGCTCCCGCGCCATGCCCTCGCCGTCAAAGCCGGCGCCCGATTGCAGCGGATGCGTCACGTCGTCCCAGAACGTCACATTCTCGCCAAACAGCTTGCTGCCTACGCGCTCGTTGAGGAACGACCGTTGGTCCAGGATCGCCATCCCGCCGAAGTCGTAGAACATGAAGCCGATTAGATCAAGCACTGCCGCCGGCTCCAGGATTACCGCAAGCTTCCCCGGCGTTATCTCTTTTGGCCCAGCCGACTCTCGCGCCTTGCGCGTGGCGATTTCGGCCAGCGCCTTCGGCTCCAGTCTACGCACATCAGCAGAGTTGGCCTTCTGCCAGCCCGAGGAATCCTTCGCCAGCATCGTGACCGAGACCACCGAGGAGCTCTCTGTGTGGTGACGTGCGATGCCTCGTGAGTTGAAGATCGCCTCGAACGATTCTGAGTTCGAGAATATCCCCGCTGCCGTCAGCTTCTCTCGTTTGGCGATCTCTACCATCTCGCGCACGCCCGCTGCGCGCTCCGCCGGCCCCACCGCGACCGTCTCCGCGAAATACCGCGGCGGGAGGGCGGTCGCCGGGCCTGCCTCCGCCGCGCTCGCCATGGGCAGCAGGTCGTCATCCGGATGCTGTACTTTGCTCAGCGCCTCCGCCGCAGCCACCACGCTGCGCAGGCTTTCATCGTCGAACTTGTTGGTGGTCGCGCGTGCCGTGCGTCCTTTGAAAGCCGTACGCACTGAGATGAAGTGGCTCTCTTCTGCCACGTTCTGGTGGATGGTATTGTTCGCAAAACGGGTAAGGGCGCTGCGCCCGCCGCCCATCAGGACCTCGACCTCCTCGGCGGTGGTCAGTTTCTCGATTCGTTTGAAGATTTCGGCAGCTTGCTCTTTGCTCAGCATGCGGAGTCGTCAATTGCCCTTGTACGCAGTCCCGATCTTCACGTCGCGGAATCTCGCCGGTGATGCTCCGTGCCCCGTGCCCATCACCTGCTGTGGCTGCCCTTTGCCGCAGTTGGGTGTGCCCCACAGCACCCACTCTTCCCGCGAGCAGATGGCGTCCATCGAGTTCCAGAACTCTGTCGTGATGCCCGAGTACGACGGGTTCTTCAGCATCCGTCCCAGCTTGCCGTTCTTGATCTCCCACGCGATCTCGCAGCCGAACTGAAAGTTGTACCGCTTGTCGTCGATGGACCACGACTTGTTCGTATCCATGAAGATTCCTTCGTCCGTTGAAGCGATCAGCTGCTTGAAGGTGAGCGGCTTCTCCCCGGGAAGGATGCTCACGTTGGTCATGCGGATCATCGGCAGCCGGCTCCAGCCATCGGCCCGCACCGTTCCGCCTGAGCGCTTCTCTCCGATCGCTGCCGCTGTCTCGCGTGAAGAAAGATAGCCGCAGAACTCGCCCTGGTTGATGATCGGCGTGCACTGCGCCTGCACCCCTTCGTCGTCATACGCGAAAGTACCCAGTCCCGGCCCATGCTCCGGTCTCGCATCCGCCACTACGTTCACCAGCTCGCTGCCATAGCGCAGGTTCCTCAGCTTATCCAGCGTCAGGAACGACGTGCCGGCAAAGTTCGCCTCCATGCCCAGCACCCGGTCCAGCTCGATTGGGTGCCCGATGGATTCATGGATCTGCAGGCTGAGCTGCGAGGAATCCAGGATGATATTCGCCCGCCCCTCGGGGCATTGCGCCGCCTTGTGCAGCGCCACCGCCTCCTCGCCCACGCGCCGCGCGTTTTCCACCAGCTTCAGCTCTTCGATCAGCTCGTAGCCTTTGTTCTGGTTCTGCCCGCCGTGCGAGTTGGGATACGAGCGTTTCTGTATCTCCGAGCCCTGGAACGAATACGCGCTGTAGCCCGTCCCGGTGATGTAGCGCAGCTGGTGGATATCGGCGCCCTCGCTCGAGTAAAACCATTGCTCGTACCGCCGGAAATTCATGCTCGTCTCCGCCAGCGTGACTCCAGCTACCCCGCGCATCTCCTCATCGACCTTCAGCAGCAGCTCGATGTTCTGCTCCACCGAGGTCGTGAACGGGTCGGTCTTGTACTCGCACGTCCAGTCTGCGACCGCCGGCTTCTCCTCTGCCAGCCGCAACTCGTGCGATTTCACCGTGGCCGAGGCTCTGGCGATCGCCACCGCCCGCGTCGCGGTTCGCTCGATGTCTTCCCTCTTCATCGAATCCGTTGCCGCAAAGCCCCACGCTCCATCCGCGATCACTCGGACTCCGATTCCCAGCGATTCCGCGCTGGAGACGTGCCCAACCTTGCCATTCTTGGTCGAAAGCGCCCGCTGCCGCTCATCCACCACGCGTGCATCAGCATAGGTGGCTCCGCGTTGCGCGGCGGTATCGAGCGCCAGATGGGCGAATTCCTTCATTCTTCGATTCTACGTATCCGCTTCTGCGGCGGTTTTGTCAGCCGACTACTCTAAACTATCTCCGTTCGTTGTGCGTGAATAGAACGAATAAAAAAGGGCGGCCGGTGCCGCCCTCTCGAAGACATCTGCAGAATTTACGTTCCCTCGCTCCAGCTCGCCAGATATTCTTCCTGCTCTGGCGTCAGGCGGTCGATCTTGATTCCCAGCGATTCCAGCTTGAGCCGCGCTACCTTCTTGTCCAGCTCTGCCGGCACCGGATACACCTTCTTCTCCAGCGATTTGTGGTTCTTCACCAGATACTCCACTGAAAGCGCCTGGTTGGCGAAGCTCATATCCATCACCGAAGCCGGATGCCCCTCCGCTGCCGCCAGATTGATCAGCCTTCCCTCGCCCAGCAGATAGATCTTGCGGCCGTCTTTCATCGCGTACTCTTCCACGAAGTCGCGCGTCGCCCGCTTCGAAGAGGCCATCTTCTCCAGCGTCGGAATGTCGATCTCCACGTTGAAGTGTCCCGAGTTCGCTATGATCGCGCCGTTCTTCATCGCCTCGAAATGGTCCTTGGTCAGCACGCTCTTGTTGCCCGTCACGGTGACGAACACATCGCCGATCTTCGCCGCCTCGTTCATCGACATCACCCGGTGCCCGTCCATCACCGCCTCGATCGCCTTCAGCGGATCGATCTCTGTCACGATGACATCGGCTCCCAGTCCGCGCGCCCGCGACGCCAGCCCCTTTCCGCACCATCCGTATCCTGCGATCACGAACTTGGCGCCCGCCATCAGTAGGTTCGTGCAGCGGATGACGCCATCCATCGTGCTCTGCCCCGTGCCATAGCGGTTGTCGAACATATGCTTGGTGTCGGCGTCGTTCACCGCGATGATGGGATACTTCAGCACGCCGTCCTTCGCCATTGCCCGCAGCCGGATGACTCCCGTTGTCGTCTCCTCCGTACCCGCGATGATCTCGGCCACTGCATCCTGCCGCTTCGTCAGCGCTGTGGTCACCAGGTCCGCGCCGTCGTCCATGGTGATGTGCGGCTTGTGGTCCAGCGCCGCCAGGATATGACTGTAATAGGTGTCGTTGTCCTCGCCCTTGATGGCAAAGACCGAAATGCCGTAATCGCGCACCAGCGAAGCTGCCACGTCATCCTGTGTCGAAAGCGGGTTCGAGGCGCACAGCACTACTTCGGCTCCGCCGTCCCGCAATGTGATGGCCAGGTTCGCAGTCTCCGTCGTCACGTGCAGGCACGCCGAGATGCGGATCCCCTTCAGCGGCTGGCTCTTGATGAAATCTTTGCGGATGCTCTGCAGCACCGCCATCGACTGGTTCGCCCACTCGATCCGCTTCTTGCCCTGCTCGGCCAGGTCCAGATTCTTTACGTCGCATTTCACTTGCGTTGCAACTGTAGGCATAGTGGCAGTTCCCTTTTTCGCAGCCTTGGCTGGCATCCTTAGATTTTACTGATTTCCTTGTGAAACTGACTCTGTGACTGAAACCTGATCCGGCCTTAGCCGATGGTCGCAGATGAACGCAAAGATCAGCGTTCATCCGCGCAGATCCGCGGTAAGATTTTCGCTACTTCCCCACCGGAACAGCCTTCGCAGCTTGCTCTTTCAGCGCAGCCGCTTTGTCGGTCGCCTCCCAGGTGAAGTCCTTCTCCACCCGGCCGAAGTGCCCGTACGCAGCCGTCTTCTTGTAGATTGGCCTCCGCAGTTTGAGCGACTCGATGATCCCTTTCGGCGTCAGGTGGAAGTTCTTGCGCACCAGCTCTTCGATCCGGCTGTGCTCGATCTTGCCTGTGCCGAACGTATCTACCAGCACGCTCACCGGCTCTGCCACGCCGATGGCATAGGCCAGCTGCACCTCGCAACGGTCCGCCAACCCCGCCGCCACGATGTTCTTGGCGATGTAGCGCGCCATGTAGCAGGCCGAGCGGTCCACCTTGGTCGGGTCTTTGCCGCTGAAGGCTCCGCCGCCGTGCCGTCCCATGCCGCCGTAAGTGTCCACGATGATCTTGCGTCCGGTCAGCCCGGTATCGCCCATCGGCCCGCCCACCACGAAGCGGCCCGTAGGATTGATGTGGTATTTGGTGTCTGCATCCAGGAACTTCGAGGGGATCGCCGCCTGGATCACGTGCTGCAGAACGTCGGCATGCAGCTTCTTGTTGTCCACCAGCTCCGAGTGCTGCGTGGAGATCACCACCGCATCCACTCGTATCGGCTTGTGACTCTCATCGTATTCAACTGTGACTTGGGATTTTCCATCGGGCCGCAGGTAGTCGAGCTGGCCGCTCTTGCGGACCTCGGTCAAACGGCGGGTGAGCTTGTGCGCCAGCAGGATGGGCGTAGGCATCAGCTCTTCGTTCTCGTTGCTGGCGTAGCCGAACATCATGCCCTGGTCACCGGCGCCGCCCGTGTCCACCCCCATCGCGATGTCAGGCGACTGCGCATGGATGGAGCTGATCACCGAGCAGGTCTTGGAGTCGAAGCCGTAGGTCGCATCCGTATAGCCGACCGAGGTCACCGTGCCGCGCACGATGGCCGGGAAATCCACGTAAGCCTCGGTCGTGATTTCACCCGCGATAAAGACGATTCCGGTCGTCGTCACCGTCTCGCAGGCCACCCGGCTGTAGGGGTCCTTCTCCAGGCAGGCGTCCAGGATGGCGTCAGAGATCTGGTCGGCGATCTTGTCCGGATGGCCTTCCGTCACAGACTCCGACGTGAACAAGAAATTCTTCTTTGCAGACAAGGTTTTCCTCCTGTTGTCAGTTGGAACACTACAGGCGGGCACGAAGCACGCTGAGGGGTGCAGTGTCTCTAAAGTTGACTAAGTTTAGCAGAATCTATGAGTTGGAACAATGAATCGCATTGAGAATGCGGGATTCGGGAGCGAGTGGGGATTAGGAGCAGTGAATGGCGGGCCGACCTCCGCTCCTCTCGCCCCGAGTGAGAGCGTGCTAACAATTTCGCGAGCCGACGAATCCACTGTTGGCACTTTTTCAGTCTGAGACTAGAACCAGCTATCCTGAATCCAGCGATTCACATCCTTCTCGACCGAAAAGAAGCTCCCAAACCAAGTCCAATGACGGCGGCGTGAAACTGGGCTTCTCCATTGTCATAAGCCCGGATTAGTAGAACCTATGATACGAATTCCGACCTCAAGGCGCCGAGTCTTTCCGGATGCACAGGAGCCCCGGGTAATCATGTCGTTCGCTAAATGAAGCCAGTTCGGGCATGAGGTCGCACAAGGATGCGCAGCCAGAAATGCTGGTCAAACACCGCAAGTTAATGCTCCGTGCGGCACGTTGCTCTTCGAGAGTGGCCATCGGCGTTATAGAACTCCTCATGCCTTCGCCAAGTTGATCGCCAAAGTGTAAGTGCGTCCAGTAGACGTAGAATTGCCCCATCTCGGGGCGAAAAGTATTGGCATCCCTCTCGAGGTTCAGGCGGTCGATGGGAACGTCGTGAACGTAGCTCCAATTGGCCATGAGCATCTCGCTCTTGCCTTCGACCAGCACCTCAGCCCACACGCCTTCAACGCGGCCATCTTTTGACCTCAGCCCACCATCGACCACCCACGGCCTGAGCCCTAGCTTGGTGCTCAACCGACCAAGTTCGTAGATTGCTTCGCGTAGCGGGAAGTCGATTCGTTGTGGGCGGATCAGAGGATGGTAGAAATGCCAAGGATCCACAAGCAACGTCGAGTCGCCGCGGGCAGGGCTTTGTCTTTCATGCCACACATCCTCGTATTCTTTCAGCAACGACCGCACCGCGGCCTCGTCGTCGCCGAGGCTGACCTTACTGAGCTGGTTGAGAAGCGACTCGGCGCGCTGGCATTCCTCGTGAATGAACAGTACCGCTCCGCCGCAAAACACCAAGACCACGCCGAAAAGGGCGCCTAACGTCCAGGCGGCGACGCGGAGTCTTGGCTTAGTCAAACCGAACCAAACTCCGTCAGGCCAGAGCTTCACGTCAAGCCCCTACGCGTGTGGACTCCGGTAATCACTCGAAGGTTCCCAAACGGTGAACAACAAGCGGGTAAACGAACATTCCAACCCAAGTAATATTTTCCGGACGGGTGGCCCACCCGTTCAGGGGACGCGTGCTCCATCCCTAGCTCCGCTAGGGGTGGGGAACTCCCTCCGGGTTGTCTCGAACTCCACAGACCTAAGAAACGTTTTTTGCTCCCTAACCTCTACTCTACACACCCAACTCACTCCTCACTCTGCTCTCGAGAATGATTTGCCGCACAACCTCCAGGCAGTCCAGGAAAGGGCAACAGTCCCAGGTAACCCAGTGGGGCCGAGTGGGTGCGCATCCCCGCTCATCCGTGCTCAGATTTTCAATCCGCCGCTGCCAGCTCTACCCTCTTCCGCGCAACGTTCTCCCTCGCCGCCGTCTTCATGGTCGTGATCCCCACCACGCTCACCAGCACTAGCAGCGTGCCCAGCAGCGTCCGCAGGCCGATGCTCTCTCCGCCCAGCAGATAGCCGATGGCCACCGCCACCACCGGATTCACATAGGCATACGTCCCTACTTTAGTGGGCGAGAAATAATGCAGCAGCCAGATGTACGCCGTGAAGGCCACGATCGACCCGGCCACGATCAGGTAAGCCAGCGCCGCCCAGGCCTGCGGCGAGACCGCCCGCGCATGGAATCTGCTGAACTCTCCCGCGGCCGCCGCCACCAGGAAGAGCTGCACGCCGCCCGCCAGCATCTGCGCCGCTGCGCTCATCGGCTTGGAGCCCGGCAGAGCGAGCTTCCGACTCATGATGGTCCCCAGCGCCCACGCGAACGCCGCCACCAGCAGAGCCAGCGCGCCTTTGCGGTCGATCGGCTGCTCTCCCAGCGCCAGCGAGTTGTTCATCAGCACGGCCACGCCGCCCATGCCCACCAGCAGCGCCGCGCCCAGCCGCAGCGTGAGTCGTTGCGTGCGCAGCATCGCCACCTCCAGCAGCGTGATGAACGCCGGGATCGTCGCCAGCACCACCGCGGTGATGCCCGAAGGCACGCGCTGCTCCGCCCAGAAGACGCAGCCGTAGTCCAGGGCGAAGATCACCGTGCCCAGCAGCGCCGCGCTGCCCCACTCCTGCCGCTTCGGCGCAGCCGTGCCCGTGAGCCGCATCCACGCGTAGAGCAGCGCTCCCGCCATGGTGAAGCGCAGCGCCGCGCACAAGAATGGCGGTATCTCGAGCACGCTCACCCGGATGGCGAGAAACGTCGAGCCCCAGACGAAGTAGATGATGCCGAAGGCCAGCAGCGTCTTCCACGCCGCCGGCCGCCCCGCTGTCTGCATTTCCTGACCTCGCAGGGCCACCGACCTCGCAGCCCGGCAGGTTCAGTAGATGCGCGACAACAGTGCGCGAACTACTTTCCTTCATCAATAATTCTTATGGGGCCTAGAAATTTTCCGCATCTGGCCGCCGCGCAGCGAAGCGTCGCGGCAAAGGGAAAATCCCCGCGCCGCCTGTGGAAAACTTCTATAGCTTCAAGAATATTTTGACCTCTAATTCGCTCTCCTCATTCCACTTATACGAATTCTGGGTTTTCCACAGAACCTTTTGTCATAAATTTGTGTCTAACTTTACAGAGGAGCAAACCTCCGCTCCTCCATCGTGGGAGATTTTGGCGGAACTGGCTGCAGACACTTCCCGCCGACGCGTCCACTCCGGAAGAGGACACTGTCCCAGGTAGACGGGGCCTAAAAAACCCACAGCCCATCAAGACCGGAGTTCAACTGGCCCACACGGCCCCTCCCTACGAGGGAATCGCGATTCCCAATTATTTGTTCGCGGTTTCAAGAAAGAAAAAGACCCGCGCTGCCTCACGGCAGCGCGCCACTAGATGTTCTTTGACAATCTGATGAATCACGAGCAGCGAGGGTAAGGGCGCTACTCCTGAAGCAGAAGCAGGCTTTCGTAGATCTCGAGCATCTGCCGGTCGAAGCAGGCGAAGATGATCTCGTTCATGCCGTCGCCGTGCCTGCGAACGGTGGAGACTGCGATACTTGCGGCAGCTTCCCAGGGATATCCGTACACGCCCGTGCTGATGGCCGGAAATGCGATGCTGCGGGCGTTGAGCGATTCAGCGACCAGCAGAGATTCGTGGTAGCAGCTGGCCAGCAGCTCGGCTTCGCCTTCGGCGCCTCCGCGCCAGACGGGCCCGACGGTGTGGATCACATGGCGCGCGGCAAGTTTGTGGCCGCCGGTGGCCTTGGCCTGTCCAGTGCGGCATCCATTGAGCGCGCGGCACTCAGCGAGCAATCCAGGGCCCGCAGCGCGATGGATGGCGCCATCCACGCCGCCTCCGCCCAGCAGCGAGCTGTTGGCAGCATTGACGATTGCGTCCACGGCCAGGCGGGTGATATCGCCCTGCCAGGCGCGGAGCAGCAGATTGGGGTTCGCAGCCATGGCTCAGCGCCAAGGATACATCGCCTGGTTCCGTAAGCGCACTGCACGAGGAATACGCCCTGGTTGCTTCTTCATGGGTCATAATGGCATCTATCAGATAAGTAGATGCCCCGCCACGCCAAAATCTCATTGCCGCGAAACCTGCGGGCGCTGGCACACGGAAACTTTCAACTCTTCTTTGCCGGACAACTCATCTCGCTCATCGGCACGTGGATGCAGACGGTGGCGCAGTCCTGGCTGGTTTACCGGCTGACCGGCTCGGCGCTGCTGCTGGGCAGCGTCGGCTTCGCCAGCCAGATCCCCGTTTTCGTACTGGCGCCGCTGGGAGGGTCGCTCGCGGACCGGCACCGGCGGCATCGCATCATCATCGGAACGCAGACCAGTTCGATGGTCCTGGCCTTCATTCTGGCGGCACTTACGCTCTCGCACACGGTGCAGGTCTGGCAAATCTTCGTGCTGGCTTCGCTGCTGGGCCTGGTCAATGCCTTCGATATTCCAGCACGGCAGGCGTTCTTGGTAGAGATGGTGGGCAAAGAAGATCTGATGAACGCCATCGCGCTGAATTCCTCCATGTTCAACAGCGCGCGCGTGATCGGCCCGGCTGTGGCCGGGGTCATGGTGGCGAAGATCGGCGAGGGCTGGTGTTTCTTTGGCAATGGGTTGAGCTACATCGCCGTGATTGCAGGGCTGCTGATGATGAAAGTCAGTACGCCGCGGCACGCTGAGAAGCGCGGCTCGGCGCTGGAAGACATCGTGGAAGGCATCAAGTACGCGCAGCGAACACGCCCCATCCGGGCGTTGCTGTTGTTGTTGGGATTGGTGAGCCTGATGGGCCAGCCCTATGCGGTGCTGATGCCGATCTTTGCCGACAAGATCTTGCATGGCGGAGCGCGAGCACTGGGCATTCTGATGGGCGCGGCGGGAGTGGGAGCGCTCGTGGGAGCGCTCATTCTGACCATGAAACGCACGGTGCGCGGGCTGGGGACGTGGGTGGCGATCTCAGCTGCCGGCTTTGGCGCAGCGCTGATCGCGTTCTCCTTTTCGCGGACCTTCTGGCTCTCGGTGGCATTGCTGGCGCCGGCGGGACTGTTCGTGATGCTGGAGATGGGCTGCTCGAACACACTGATCCAATCCATGATCCCGGACAACCTGCGGGGGCGCGTGATGGCGCTCTATTCGATGATGTTCATGGGTATGGCGCCGTTTGGGGCGCTGCTGGGCGGAGCATTGGCACACTGGCTGAGTGCGCCGGTGGCTGTAGCGCTGGGCGGGATATTCTGCATCGGCGGAGCAGGGGCGTTTGCGCTCTATCTGCCGAAGATGCGGCCGCGGGCGCGGGAGCTGCTCAGGGAGCAGGGGATGATTCCGAGCGAGCCGCCGCCGAACCGGGTGGTGCCGGGGCTGCCTGAGCCCCGTTAGCTTCCTCCTCTCGGTTACGAATCAGCTGATTAACCCTCCAGTTACCTTGGGACAAGTCCACCGGTTACCTTTCGGACAACATCAAGGTGGTTTCTAATGAAAGGTGCGAGGAGATCGTACATGGGCACAATGCTCGTCCAGCCCGAGCGCCGGCCCGCAAGGCAGCACCCGCGCTATCGCTACGATGGCCACATCCTCGTTTCCTACAGGCAAGATGAGCGGCAACGATTGCTGCACGGTCGCTGCAACACCATCAGCGAAGGCGGAGTAGGTGCAACCGTGGATGGCCATCTGCAACCTGACCAGGTGGTGAATATTCAGTTCTCTGTGGAGAAAGCGCCGGTGCAAGTGCGGATCAATGCCCGAGTGCGGTACAACGCCGGATTCAACCACGGCTTCGAGTTCATCGCGCCGAATCCAACATATCTACAGGCGATCCGCAATTCCCTGCATCGGCAAGCAGCGCGCGCCAGCGCTTAGTGTCGTACGCCGCCAGCTCAGCGGCCGTATTTTCCCATCAACGTGGCCTGACCAAGAATGTGGCCCTTCATGGCCGCCTCCACCGCGGCTTTTGTCGCCCCGCGGCTTTGCTTGAGCGGCGCATCGAGGGCGTAGAGCTTGAAGAAGTAGCGATGAGGTTTGCCGGGCGGCGGGCAGGGACCGTTGTAGCCAAGCTTTCCGAAATCGTTCCTGCCCAGCGTGCCGCCGAGGACTGTTGCCTCCGCCAGTCCAGATTCAGGAATGCTCGATAATGACGCGGGGATATCGAAGAGGACCCAGTGCACGAATGTGCCAGAAGGCGCATCGGGATCGTCGACGATGAGGGCAAAGCTCTGGGTGCCAGCGGGCGCCCCGTGCCAAACGAGGCCTGGGGAGCGGTCATCGGAGTCACAGGTGGAGACGCGGGGAATATTTTCCCCATTCTGAAAAGATGAGCTTGCGAGCGTGAAAGCCATGGCGTGCGCCTCCTTGCCGCCATCACCGGCGGAAACGGAAGGAACGTAAGGGGCATTGTTCCCGGAGCTGCAGGCAACAATAAAGGTGAAGAGGACGGCGATTAACGCAAGTTGAACGGCACTCTTCATAGCGAAATTTTAACCTAGTCACTGCCCGGGCTCAGCGTCTTGCTCCACTTATAATGAAGTGGATTTGATCATGACTTCGGTGCCGGTCCGTTATTTTCGCAGCAAACTCACGCTGTGGGGCATATTGCCGCTTAGCCGGCTGACGCGCTTCACACTGTACGTGCTGGCCTCTGAGCTGGTGCTGTTCGTACTGCGGGGCGTGGTCGCCTTGGCAGGAGGCAGCACGCGAAGCATGGATGGATGGCTGGTCTTCCTGACCGTGTGGGCGATCATCCTGGGAAGCATCGTGACCCTGCGCTGGATGACGCGGGTGCTGTTGTGGCGCCTGCGCAATCGCCTTCTGGTCACTTACATTTTCATCGGCGTGATCCCGGTGCTGTTGATCGGCGTGATGGCGCTCTCTGCCGGATATCTCTTTGCCGGGCAATTCGCGGCGCTGCTGGCGCGCACCAACATGGATGCCGAGTTGAAAGACCTGCAGGCGATCAATGCGGGGCTGAGCTCGGAGCTGGAAAGCCTGGTGAAGCAGCGCGGGGCGACCGTGGATTCGCTGCGCGCGACGCTGCCGCACAGGTTGTATCCCAAGTTTGCGGAGGCGGAGTTCAGCGCCTGGTACGGCGACCAGCAGATCTTCCCCAAGCCCGACAAGGCGCAACAGCCTTTGGTGCGGCCGGAGTGGGTGAAGGAAAGCTTCGCGGGTGTAGTGATCGATTCAGACCGGAACTTCGCTATGCGGGCGGTCTCAGTGGTCCCGGTGAACGGCCGAATGCTCACCACAGTCTCCAGCATGCCCCTGAATGCGGATGACCTGGGGCGCAGCACGGGAAATCTGGGCGAAGTAACGCTGTTCCGGCAGGCGGGAACGATCGAGGCGGGAAATAACCTGGTGCAAGTGGGCATCAATGACGAGGAAGTGAAGACCAGCCAGGAGAAGCCTGTGGTAGCGACCGAGAAGAACGCCGCGATCACGAGCGGCACGGTGCCACCGGCAGTGGGCAGCTTCGACCGCGTGGTGGCGTTCGGGACGCTGCTGCCGGTAAGCGACTGGCTGAGCGGCAAGCAATATTCTGTTTTCCTGCAGGTGAGCACGCGCTTCTCGGTCCTCTACGAGCGCTTGTTCAGCACTTTCAGCAAGCTGGCCGGTGCCATCCAGATCGTGATCGCCGCGCTGGCCATCGTGCTGGGAATCATTGAACTTGTGGCCCTGATGATCGGGCTGGGGCTTACGAGAACCATCACGCGATCGGTGGCGGAGCTGTATGACGGCACGCAGCATGTGAATCGGGGCGATTTTCAGTATCGGATCAAGGTGAAGTCGCAGGACCAGCTGGCGGCGCTGGAGACATCTTTCAATTCCATGACGGAGTCGCTGGAGAAGCTGATCGAGGAACAAAAAGAAAAGCAGCGACTGCAAAACGAGCTCGCCATCGCGCAGGAGGTGCAGGCGCAGCTGTTTCCGCGGCAGGACCTGCAACTGCACTCACTCGAGTTGCACGGGGTGTGCAAACCAGCGCGCACGGTGAGCGGCGACTACTATGACTTTCTGCCCATGGGCCACGAGCGCATGGCGCTGGCGGTGGGCGACATAAGCGGAAAAGGAATCTCCGCGGCGCTGCTGATGGCGACGATCCACTCTGCCGTGCGCGTGTACGAGTTCGGTGGCATGCCGAACGGCGGAGCGCTGAAAGCGGCGGCTGCGGCGGCGAAGGGCATGCAGCAGGACGTCAGCATGGGTTCTCTGGCTGACTCCAGGAACGGAATTCAATCGCCGAGCCAGGTGTTGTGGCTGCTGAACCGGCATCTGTTCCATAGCACTCCAGCAGAAAAATATGCGACCCTCTTCCTCGGCTTATACGACGGAGAGGCACGGAAACTCACCTACAGCAATGCCGGCCATCTTCCGCCCCTGCTCATCGGTGCGGATGGGCACGTGCGAAAGCTCGATACCGGGGGAATGGTGATCGGGCTCTTCGAAAAGGTCAGTTATGAAGAGAGCGCGGTCGAGCTGCGGCCGGGAGAGCTGCTGGTGGCTTACAGCGACGGCATCACCGAGCCAGAGAATGATTTTGGAGAGTTCGGCGAAGAGAGGCTGGTGCAGATGCTGCGCGAGAACCGGCAGCTGCCGCTGGCGCGCATCTCTGAGATCGTCACCTCTGCCGTGCAAGATTGGACGGGGGCGGCGGAGCAGCCAGATGACGTAACGCTGGTGCTGGCGCGAACCCGCTCATGAGTTGCAGAGCACGGCGCTCTTGGCGCCCGGATCTTTGGAGATTGACGGACGCGCGGACAGGCTAATACCATGCTCTGCCGGCCTCCGATGCGGCGTAAATCTTTCTAACCAACCATGGGCAAACGCCGCGAACAGCGCACGCGAATCGCTATTCCAGTGAAGGTGCACACGCGTGACGGCGAGAATCGGCCTGTGAGCGCGATGGCGTGCACGATGGACCTGACGCCCAGCGGCGCGCGGCTTTCAGGAGTCACGGTTCCAGTCGTGCCGGGCGATGTTTTGTGCGTAGAACGCGGCATGAACAGGAATTACTTCCAGGTAATGTGGGTGGGAAGCAAAGAGCAAGGAACATTCGGGCAGGTGGGGCTGCTGTGCATCGATCCGGAGACAAATATCTGGGGCGTGGAGCTGCTGCCGGGGCTGGATGAACGGTGAGCTGAGCGCGGGCCTCGTGCGCAGATGCAGCGCATCGCTTTGTTATAATTTCAGTATCCTTTCTGCGGTAATAATGGCGCTATCGTCTAGGGGTTAGGACGGAAGATTCTCAATCTTCAAACCCGGGTTCGATTCCCGGTAGCGCTACCAAGCTTGTACCCGCAGCTGTTCACGCAAGAGCCAAGCCTCTAATACCGCACCACTGAGCGACTGGTCATTTGTCTTTTCTTTGAGGGAGCAAAGCAGCCGGTTGCGCTGAATCGCTGTGATCGGGTTGGTCCGCGTAATGGATGACGCGGTCGTAAGCATCGCGGATCAGGTCGTGAAGTGGAATGACCGTGCCGCTGACTTGCTGCTCCTCCAGAAGACTAAGGTCGACATCGGAGACAACCATTTGCTCCTGGTTGACTACGCCTTCGGCGGCGATGCCATCGCGAGCGAAGAAATAATCGGAAGGCGTCAGGATGGCTGACTGGCCATAGTGGGTCGCCATGCAGGGCACCTCAGGCAGGTTGCCGACGGTACCAGCCATGGCGACGTAGATCTGGTTCTCGATGGCACGCGCCTGGGCGCAGTAGCGAACGCGGCAGTAAGCCTGACGCTCGTCGGTACAGAACGGAACGAAGAGAAGCTGGGCGCCGCCCTGGGCGAGCACGCGAGCGGCCTCGGGAAATTCGACGTCATAGCAGACGAGCAGCGCGATCCAGCCGTGGTCGGTGTGGTAGACGTAGAAACCATGGCCGCGGCTCATCTGGTACAGGTTCTTTTCGGTCGGCGTCAGGTGGACTTTTTTCTGGCGAAAGACCCGGCCGTGGGGAGTGAAAAGGTGCGCGGCGTTGAACAGTTCGCCCTGCTGAATCACGGGATGGGTACCAGCGATGACATAGAGTCCGGTTTCGCGCGCCAGGCGCTGGAAGAGCGCCTCATACTCCGGCGTGAGCTGGGCCAGGCGGCGCACCGCTTTGGCGGGGGCCGACTCGCGCAGATAGCTGAGAAGCTGCATGGTGAAGTACTCAGGAAAAACCACGAAGTGGCAGCCATATTCGCGGGCGGCGTGGACGAAGAATTCAACCTGGGTGGCAAACTCCAGGAAGCTGGCAATCGGACGCAGCAGATATTGGATGGCGGCGATGCGCACGCGCGTGGGGCCGGTCTTGCGGTCCCGCGCATCCGCGAAGGGCTCTGCCATGGCGGCGGGTTCGCTGGCCGCCAGGCTCAGGGTTGAAACGTATTCCGGGTTCAGCCACTCGAGCAGCGTGGCGTAGCCGCGAGAGTCGGCGTCGTCAAGGTACTCGGGGATGACGTCGAGGACGACCAATCCGTTGGCGAGCTGAAAGCTGAGTGTCGGGTCTTTGCGTTTGCCTTTGATCACCTCCTCTACGTAGTCGCGGGGAGTGATCTGGCGAGCCGCTTCCGAATATCCCGGGATTCGTCCGCCGGTGAGAAGACGCTTCAGACCGCGCTCACGGATCATCTTTTTGCGTGCCTGGTAGAAGAGGGAGCCAATACCGTGGCGGCGGGCGAAAGGATCGACACACATATCAGCACCGTAAAGTGTCATGCCCAGAGGGTTGTGGGACTTGAAGGTCCCGTGACCCGTGATGGCCGACCACTTGGCTGATTCTGCGTAGTCATCCCAATCGATGATCAGGGAGCTTGCGGAGCCAAGAATGTGCCCACTGGGGTCCGCAGCGACGAGTTGGCCCTCTGGAAAAATGGCTAGGTGCTCTCTTAGCTCCTCATCCGACCAACTGAGATGATCCGGAAAAACCCGAGCCTGCAGATCCACGACTGCCTGCACGTCATCGAGAGTCATCTGTCTGATGACAACCTGCGGGTTCTCAGGGGCCATGGTGGACTCCACCGGGAGGATAACAAGAAATCAACAATCGCGTCAGAAGCGATTATTCCGGCCCATCGGCGTTTCTTGAAGAGGCGCGAGGCCTCCGGTTCGCACAAGACTATGGAGAAGTTCCCGCTCGATGGCCGTCTGATTACAGATGGCCCAAGGTTCAACTACAAAACATTACAAAAGAGGCCCGTCTCTGCAGAGAGCTCTGCGTCTATCCTAATAGGCGCGCTCACCTGGCTATGTTTTGCTCTGGATTCGCTGTTTTGGTCCGACGAACGCTGTTTTCACATGCCGGTTGAGCGGATAATAGTAGACAGCGCGCCACATCCTATGACGAACAAACTCAAGACTGATTTTGGACCGATGATGAAGACACTTGCCGACTGGCTGCGCGCCGCGACGCTGGGAGTGCTGGCAGCGGCAGCGGCCAGCCTGCTCGGCTGCAGCGGCGGCACTGTGCGTGCGAAGGGGACGAACACACCCCCGGCGGTGCCTGTAAGCGTCTTTACAGCGGAGAAGCGCGATGTGCCGGTTTACCTGAGCGGGCTGGGCAACGTGACCGCGTTCAACACTGTCAACGTCAAGAGCCGGGTGGATGGCGCCATCACGCAGGTGAATTTCAAGGAGGGCCAGCAGGTGAAGCAGGGGGACCTGCTCATCCAGATCGATCCCCGTCCTTACCAGGTACAACTCGAGCAGGCGGAGGGACAGCTGGCCAAAGACCAGGCACAGTTGAAAGACGCGAATATCGATCTGGCGCGCGACACGGAGCTGGTCGCATCAGGTGTTTTGGCGCAGCAGCAGTTGGATCTGCAGCGAGCGCAGGCGGGCCAGCTTGAGGGCACCATCAAGAGCGACCAGGCGCAGATCGATAACGCGAAGCTGCAGCTGACCTACAGCCGAATAACCGCGCCGATCAGCGGACGTGTGGGGTTAAGGCTGGTGGATATCGGCAACATCGTGCATGCTTCGGATTCAAATCCGCTGGTGGTGATCACACAGCTTCAGCCGATTTCAGTTGTTTTCACTCTGCCGGAGGACAATCTTCAGACTGTTTCTAAGCACATGCAGAGCGGCGAGCTGGAAGTAGACGCCTACAGCCGCGACGACCAGACCAAACTGGCGACCGGCAAGTTGCAAAGCCTCGACAATCAAATCGATCAGACGACCGGAACCGGCAGGCTGAAGGCGATCTTCGACAACCAGGACAACAGTCTGTGGCCGAACCAGTTCGTGAATGCGCGGCTGCAGCTTGAGGTGCGCAAGGACAGCACAGTAATTCCTTCCGCCGCCATACAACGCGGGCCGAATGGCACATATGTCTATGTAGTAAAGCCGGACAAGTCCGTGGACATTCGCAGTGTGATGGTAGCGCTCAACCAGTCGAACCTTTCGGTGATCGAAAGCGGTCTGACTCCCGGCGAGGTAGTAGTAACCGATGGCCAAGACAAACTGCAAAGCGGCAGCCGTGTGGAGCCGCGCACGGGAGCGGCGGGGGGAGGCAATAGCAATGGCGGCGGGCGTCGCGGCGGTCAGAGCCAGCAAAACGGCAGCAACAAGGCGGAAGCTGGTGGGCAGTGAATCCGTCGCGTCTTTTCATACTTCGGCCGGTCGCAACCTCGCTGCTGATGATTGGGCTGCTGCTGGTGGGTCTGGCCGCTTATCTGCAGTTGCCGGTTTCAGCCCTGCCAGAGGTTGATTACCCGACTATCCAGGTAGTGACGTTTTATCCGGGCGCCGATCCGGATGTCATGGCCTCATCTGTCACGGCACCGCTGGAGCGGCAATTCGGCCAGGTGCCCGGGCTGAGCCAGATGACTTCGACAAGCTCGTTTGGCAGTTCGATCATCACGCTGCAATTCAATCTGGACCAGAACATCGACATCGCTGAGCAGGAGGTACAGGCCTCCATCAACGCCGGAACTACTTTCCTGCCCAAGGACCTGCCGAATCCTCCGATCTACAACAAGGTGAACCCAGCCGATGCTCCGGTGCTGACGCTGGCCCTGACATCGCAAACGCTGCCACTGACGCAGGTTGAAGACCTGGCTGACACAACGCTGGCGCAAAAAATCTCTCAGCTTTCAGGGGTAGGTTTAGTTTCCATCAGCGGAGGGCAAAAGCCGGCGGTGCGAATTCGAGCCAACCCCACCGCGCTAGCTTCTTACGGATTGAGTCTGGAAGATCTGCGTACCGTTTTGGGCCAAGCCAATGTGGACCAGGCCAAGGGAGTGCTGGATGGGCCACGGCAGTCCTACACCATTGGCACCAATGACCAACTGCTCTCAGCAGCGGGTTACAACTCGGTGATCATCGCGTACAAGAATGGCTCACCGGTACGGCTCAGCGACGTGGCAACAGCGATCGACGGCGCGGAGAATGCCCAGCAGGCGGCGTGGATGAACACTTCGCCGGCCGTCATCGTGAATATCCAGCGACAGCCGGGCGCCAACATCATCAGCGTGGTCGACCGGATCAAGAGGTTGCTGCCACGGTTACAGTCGTCATTGCCATCTTCGGTCAAAGTCAGCGTTCTGACCGACCGTACTCAAACCATTCGCGCATCGGTCAACGACGTACAGTTCGAGATGGCGCTTACGGTCGCGCTGGTCGTCATGGTCATCTTTCTCTTCCTGCGCAACCTCTCGGCCACGGTGATTCCCAGCGTCGCGGTGCCGCTCTCGCTGGTGGGGACGTTCGGCGCAATGTATCTGCTGGGCTACAGCCTGAACAATCTCACGTTGATGGCGCTCACCATCTCGACCGGCTTTGTGGTCGATGACGCCATTGTGATGATTGAAAACATCGATCGCTACCTGGAGGAGGGCGATTCTCCGCTGCAGGCTGCGCTCAAGGGCGCGGGACAAATCGGCTTTACCATCGTTTCTCTTACCGTCTCGCTCATCGCAGTGCTCATTCCCCTGCTGTTCATGCGAGAGGTGGTGGGGCGTTTGTTCCGCGAGTTCGCCGTGACGCTTGCGGTGACGATCCTGGTTTCGGCGGTGGTCTCCCTCACGTTGACGCCAATGATGTGCGCCAAGATCCTGAAGCGCCGCGACGAATCGCACCACGGCCGCTTCTTCCAGTGGTCGGAACGAGTCTATGAGCGGGTGCTCGCCCGCTATGGCAAGACCCTGGAGTGGGTCTTGAAGCACCAGATGGCAACGCTGCTGGTCACGCTGGGCACTCTGGTCTTCACGGTCTTTCTGTACATCATTGTGCCCAAGGGCTTCTTCCCCGTGCAGGATACGGGCGTGATCCTCGGAATCTCTGAGGTGCCGGGGAGCACATCGTTTTCCGCCATGGCTGCGCGTCAACAGGCGCTGGCACAGGTGATTCTGAAAGATCCTGCGGTGCAGAGTCTTTCCTCGTTCATCGGCGTGGACGGCATAAACACCACACCTAACAGCGGACGTATCCAGATCAACCTGAAACCGCAGAGCCAGCGGAAGGCGACTGCATCTGAGATCATCCGCCGATTGCAGCCAGCGCTGGAGCAAGTCGAAGGCATTGCTTTGTACATGCAGCCGGTACAGGACTTGACGGTGGAAGACCGGGTGAGCCGCACGCAGTTCCAATATTCACTCGAGGATGCCGACGGCAACGAATTGAACATCTGGGTCCCGCAACTGCTGCACAAGCTGCGGGCGTTGCCCCAGCTGCGTGATGTCGCCAGCGACCAGCAGACCTCTGGTTTGCGTGTGACGCTCACAATCGACCGCGATACTGCCTCGCGGCTGGGGATCCTGCCGCAAGCGATCGATGACACGCTTTATGACGCCTTCGGTCAGCGGCAGGTCTCGACCATCTTCACTCAGCTGAACCAATACCACGTGGTGCTGGAAGCTGATCCGCAGTTCCAGCGGAATCCTGATTCCCTGAAGAACATCTATGTCCGGTCAGCCGACGGCTCGCAAGTACCGCTTTCAGCCTTCACCCGCGTGGATACGTCCAACGCTCCGCTGGCGGTGAACCACCAGGGGCAGTTCCCGGTGGTAACGCTCTCCTTCAACCTAGCTCCTGGAGTCTCGCTGGGAACGGCGACGAAAGCGATCCAGCAGGCCCAGGCAGAGATCCAATTGCCGCCCAGCATCCACGCCAGCTTTCAAGGCACTGCGGCCGCGTTCCAAAACTCGCTCTCTTCCGAACCTCTGCTGATTCTGGCTGCGCTGATCACTGTGTACATTGTGCTGGGTGTCTTGTACGAGAGCTACATTCATCCCGTCACCATTCTTTCCACGCTACCCTCTGCGGGCGTGGGGGCCATTCTGGCGCTTATGCTTTTCCGCAAGGACCTCGACGTTATCGCGCTTATAGGCATCATCCTGCTCATCGGAATCGTGAAGAAGAACGCCATCATGATGATCGACTTCGCTCTGGACGCAGAGCGCAAGGAGGGCAAGGCGCCGCGGGAGGCGATCTATCAGGCATGCCTGCTGCGCTTTCGGCCCATCATGATGACGACGATGGCTGCACTACTGGGCGGATTGCCCCTGGCTGTGACTTCGGGCACAGGTTCTGAACTGCGTAATCCTTTGGGCATTACGATCGTCGGCGGGCTGCTGCTCAGCCAGCTGCTCACTCTTTACACCACTCCTGTCATTTACCTGGCGTTTGAGCGATTGGGCAGGAAATACGCGCGCTTCCGCATCGGCAATCCCATCGAAGAGCCGGTGGCAGCGGAGCAGGCATGAACATATCGGCGCCATTCATCCGACGGCCAATCGGAACATCTTTGCTGGCTGTGGCGCTGCTGCTCTCGGGAGCGCTTGCCTTCCGCCTGCTTCCTGTCGCGCCGCTGCCGCAGGTGGAGTTTCCGGTGATCCAGGTTTCGGCGAGCCTGCCGGGCGCTGATCCAGAGACCATGGCATCTTCGGTGGCGACCCCGCTCGAGCGTCAGTTCGGCCGCATTGCAGGCGTGAACCAGATGACTTCGAGCAGCCAGTATGGCTCCACATCGATCGCCCTGCAATTCGACCTGAACCGCAACATTGACGCAGCGGCGCGCGACGTGCAGGCGGCGATCAACGCTGCGCGCAGCCAATTACCTGCAAACCTGCCTAGCAATCCCAACTACCGCAAGGCAAATCCTGCAGACGCGCCCATCCTGATTCTTTCGCTCACTTCCGACAATATTCCGCTGCCGCGAATCTATGATTCAGCCGATTCGATACTGGCGCAGAAACTGGCGCAGGTTGAGGGCGTAGGCCAGGTGTTCGTCGGCGGCGGCGCGCAACCGGCGGTGCGCGCGGAGCTGAACCCCATGCTGCTCAACCAGATGGGCGTCGGCACCGAGCAGGTGCGCAATGCTCTAAACTCGGCCAATGCCAACCGTCCCAAGGGCGCGCTTTCCAACGCGGTCAACACCTGGGCGGTCAATGACACGGACCAGATCTTTAAGGCTGACCAGTACCGCGGCCTGATCGTTGCCACGAGCAAGAGCGGCGGGACGGTGAGACTAGGAGATGTGGCGACGGTGCAGGATTCCGTGGTCGACATCCGTAATGTGGGCATGGCCGACGGCAAGCCGGCGGTGCTGATGATCATCTTCCGCCAGCCCGGCGCCAACATCATAGCTACGGTAGATAGGGTTCTGGCGCTGCTGCCGCAATTGCAAGCTTCCATAACACCCTCCATCCGCCTGGCAGTCTTGCTCGACCGCACGGCGACCATCCGCGCCTCGGTAGCCAACATTGAGTTCACCCTCATCGTCTCCGTCATCCTGGTGGTACTGGTCGTCTTTGTTTTTCTGCGCAACACACGGTCTACGCTGATTCCCAGCGTGGCTGTTCCGCTTTCGTTGATCGGCACCTTCGGCGTGATGTATCTCCTGGGCTACAGTCTTAACAATCTTTCGCTAATGGCGCTTGCCATCTCGACCGGATTTGTGGTCGATGATGCCATCGTCGTGCTGGAGAACATCAATCGCCACCTCGAAGCGGGCATGAGCCCGATGCAGGCTGCTTACCTGGGTGCGCGTGAGATCGGTTTCACGGTGCTTTCCATGAGCACTTCTCTGGTCGCGGTCTTCATCCCCATCCTTCTGATGCCGGGACTGGTGGGCAGGCTTTTCCGCGAGTTCGCCATGACGCTGAGCATCGCGATTGCGATGTCGCTTGTCATCTCCATCAGCCTGACTCCCATGATGTGCGCGAAGTTTCTGCGGCCGACGAATCAGCTGAAGCAGGGCCGTCTTTACCGAGCAAGCGAGCGATGCTTCGGCTGGATCCTGGAGCATTACGACCGGGGTTTGAGCTGGGTGCTACGCCACCAATGGCCTATGCTGGTGCTTACCCTCGCCACCATCGCGCTGAGCGTCGGCCTGTATGTGATCGTGCCCAAAGGGTTCTTCCCGCAGCAAGATGCCGGACGGCTGAGCGGCGCTATTCAAGCAGCCCAGGACATTTCGTTCCCGGCATTGCGCGACAAGCTGACGAGCTACGTGAACATTGTCATGAAGGACCCGGCCGTGAACACGGTCGCAGGCTTCGCTGGCGGCAATACTTCAGCCAATACGGGCCGAATGTTCATTACGCTCAAGCCGCTCCGCGAGCGCAAACTGAGCGCCGACCAGGTGATCAATCGCCTGCGCGGCCAGCTCGCGGTCGTCCCGGGAGCAACCCTATACCTGCAGGCAGTGCAGGAACTCACCATCGGCGGACGCATGGGCAATTCGCAATTTCAGTACACGATCCAGGCGGAGACTTTGCCCGAACTGCGCAGCTGGGCGCCGAAGATCCTCGCCAAACTGCGGACACTCAAAGAGCTTAAAGACGTGAATACCGACCAGCAAGAACACGGGCTGGAAGCGAGGCTGGTGATCGATCGTGACACGGCGGCGCGGCTGGGGCTGCAGCCCGCAGCCATCGATAACGCACTCTACGACGCCTTTGGGCAGCGCCAGGTCTCCACCATGTACATGCCGCTCAATCAGTATCACGTCGTGATGGAGGTCGACCCGAAATTTCAGCAGAATCCCGAGGCGCTGCAGAACATCTATGTGCGCTCTTCTAATGGCAGTGAGGTCCCGCTATCGGCTTTCACTCACTATGAACCTGCCAATGCAGCGCTGGCGGTCAACCATCAGGGCCAGTTCCCTTCCGTGACCATCACCTTCAACCTTACGCTGGGCGTTTCTTTGGGAGATGCCACGAAAGCTATTGAGCGGGCACTGCGCGAGATTGGAGTTCCGTCGACTGTGCACGCTGGCTTCCAGGGAACCGCGCTGGCATTTCAGGACTCGCTCTCCGCAGAGCCGCTCCTGATCCTGGCGGCTTTGATCACCGTTTACATCGTGCTGGGCGTGCTTTATGAGAGCACCATCCATCCCATCACCATACTTTCCACGCTGCCGTCAGCAGGCGTGGGTGCCTTGCTGGCGCTTATGCTTACGGGAAATGACCTGAGCGTGATCGCCATCATCGGTGTGCTGCTGTTGATCGGGATCGTGAAGAAAAACGCCATCATGATGATCGATTTTGCGCTCGAGACCGAGCGCAAGCACGGCAAATCTCCGGAAGAGGCGATCCACGAAGCCTGCCTGCTGCGCTTTCGGCCCATCATGATGACCACCATGGCAGCGCTGCTTGGCGGTTTGCCGTTGGCCCTGGGCCGCGGCACCGGCTCGGAACTTTACCGGCCGCTGGGAATCTCCATCGTCGGCGGCCTCATCGTGAGTCAAATGCTCACGCTCTTCACCACGCCGGTTATCTATCTCTACATGGACCGCATTCGGCTCCGCATGGAGAGGCGACGCCGGCTCGTGCTGGGGCATCCTGCTACCGCAGAGGCAGGCGACTAGGTCGCACTCTCTCACGGAAGGGACGGCTGGGAGCAAATCCGGCTTTCGGTCGTACAATGCTGGGCATGAAAATGCACGTTTTCTCAACAATAGCCTTGCTTTTCTCATTCGCAACGATGCTGCCGGCGGCGGACTATACCCAGCCGACTTCAGGCGACTTTGTCATAAGGGACTTTCACTTCGAATCGGGCGAGCGCTTAGCGGAATTGCGCATTCATTACCGCACTCTGGGAAAGGCTCAAGAAGACGGGCAGGGCAAGGTGACGAACGCAGTCCTCATCCTGCACGGAACCACTGGCAGCGGCCAGCAGTTCCTCAACGCAAATTTTGCCGGCGTCCTTTTTGCCCCTGGGGGCCTTCTGGACGCGGAGAAATACTTCATCATTCTTCCTGACAATATCGGCCACGGGAATTCCAGCAAGCCGAGCGATGGACTGCACGCGCATTTTCCCCGATATGGCTACAACGACATGGTGACAGCCCAATACCGGCTTCTGACTGAACACCTGGGAGTAAATCACTTGCGGCTCATCCTGGGCACGTCCATGGGATGCATGCACGCCTGGGTCTGGGGAGAGACCTACCCCGCTTTCATGGATGCGATGGTGCCGCTGGCCTGCCTGCCGATCGAGATAGCAGGCAGGAACCGCGCCTGGCGCAAGGTGGCGGTGGATGCCATACGCAACAGCCCGGACTTCCAGGGTGGCGACTACACCCGGCAACCCTATGGACTCGGGTTCGCGGTAGACCTGCTGTGGCTCGTCTCCAGCAGCCCCGCTGTTCGCCAGAAAGAGACGCCGACTCGCCAGAAAACCGACGAGGGAGTGAATCAATATCTGGCGGCCCGTTTGAAAGAGAGCGACGCTAACGACGTGGCCTATGCCATAGACGCTTCTTGGGATTACAATCCCGAGCCCAGGCTCTCCAGCATCACTTTGCCGGTTCTTGCCATCAACTTTGCCGACGATCTCATCAATCCACCGGAGCTGGGTATCCTCGAAAAAGAGATCAAGAACGTTCCGCGCGGCCGGGCGGTCGTGATTCCCGCCAGTGACGCCACGCGCGGCCATGGCACGCACAGCCTGCCGGCGGTGTACCAGCAATATCTGTCGGAGTTTCTACGCCAGACCGAAAAGTGACAAGAGCTACCTCGTGGCTTCGCTTTCGATCCAGGCCCGACCTTGAGCATCAAGCACGTCCAGCGGCAGGGCTCCGTTGCCCAGCACTTGATCGTGGAACCTGCGGATGTCGAAGTTCTTGCCGAGCTTCTGTCTTGCCTCTTCGCGTAGCTTCAGGAATTCCAGTTGCCCCAGCTTGTAGGCCAGCGCCTGCCCGGGCCAGGCGATGTACCGATCCACCTCGGTTTGCAAGTTGGGCTCATCCATGGCGGTGTAGCGATGGAAATATTCCACCATTCTCTCTCGTGGCCAATGCATCTCATGCACGCCGGTATCCACCACAAGCCTTATGGCGCGCCACATTTCATTTTCCAGGCGTCCATAGTCGCTGTAGGGGTCTTGATATTTTCCGACGTCTTTTCCGAGCTGCTCTGAGTACAGCGCCCATCCTTCGACAAAGGCGTTATAGTCCGCGTTGCGGCGGAAGGCCGGCAATCCTGCTAGCTCCTGAGCAATCGAGATCTGCAGGTGGTGGCCCGGAATACCCTCGTGGTAGGCGACTGCTTCTACGTTGAGCAGCAGGCGGCTCTGCGGATCCCACTCATTGACATTGATATGGCCCGGACGCGATCCATCAGCGGCCCCGCCGGTGTAATCGGCTGGAACTTCGTTCTTTGCGCGTGACTCTTCCATGGGGATCACGGTCAGCTTGTTCTTGGGCAGGCGACCGAAGAGCTTTGGCAACTCTGCTTCCATCCCTTTGGCGTAGCCGCTGTACAGCTCAAGCAACTGCTGACCGGAGCTCGCGTAGAATTTGCGGTCCTTCTTGATGTGCTGATTGAGGCTTGCTATGTCGTTGAACCCAAGCTTGTGAGCCAGCTCCAGCATCTGGGCTTCGATTTCCGCCACCTGTTTGAGGCCTAGCTCGTGGATCTGCTGCGGCGTCATATCGGTTGTGGTCATGTAGCGGATGTCATAGCGGTAGCGGGCTTCGCCATCGGGCAGAGCCCAGACGCCGGGTTCGCTTCGGCCATGGGGCGCGTAGCCTTCGCGGAAGAAACTGGCCAGACCCTGATAGGCAGGCACTACCTGCGTGTCGATGGCGGCAAGAATCGCCTGGCGCAGCCGCTTCTGCTCCGCCGGAGAGATGCCTGCCGGGAATGACTTTAGCGGAGCAGCGAATGGGCTTGCCTCGCCCCCGCGTCCGGCCAATTCGGCGATCTCGGCTGTGACCTTTTCCAGCAAGTACCGCGGAGGCATCAACTTGTCGCGCATGCCCTGCTGCATGTTCGCGGTGATCTGGCTGAAGACCCGCGGAATCTCGCGCAAGCGGGCCAGGTAATTTTCATAGTCTGAGACGTTGTTGAACGGCGTTAAGGCGACCAGATCGGGCAATTCAAGGTGCGGGCCGTGCATCTGGTCGACCGGCATCTCCCAGGGCTTGAACTGGGCTCCTTCGATGTCCGTGCGCAATTTGCCCATCATCAACTCGCGGCTCAGTACATCCTCCCGAGTCAAGCCGGCGGGATCGAGAGCTTCAAACTGAGCAAGGAATCGGCGCTGCTGCTCTGTATTCGAGTTGAAAAAGGCCGGCGAGTAGTCGCTCAACCGGTCGTTGTAACGGTTGTCGCCGAGCTGGGTTGCGTTTTCGGGGTTGGTGCGCAGCTCATACTGCCACTCCTCTTCCAATAGTGCTTGCAGCTTTCTTGTCCGGCTCTCCACGCTCGGCAGAGTTCCAGCCTTTGTGCTGCCTTGCGCAACTGTGAACGGTGCAACCGCGGCGATCACCGCGCAGACTAATGCCAGACACTTGAGGAACTGGAAAAGACCTGAGTACATCAAAATGTTCAGACGCTTGATAAGCCGGTTGGTCATAGGCGCAAAAGTTTACTATAGGGAGTGAGACGTTGACGGCCAGTCGGCTGCCACATAACATCTACGGCTTCATTCATGAACTCTTCAGGAACTTTGACTCGGGCATTCAACGGCCACTCCTCAGTGGGGATGCTTCTTCGAGTCATGGTGTGCCCGCCGGGCGCTGCTGGCTGGAATTCTCCCGGGCGCTCAGCCAACTGGCGCGACCTGGGTTATTTTCATGCACCGCTAGCGGATTCCGCAGAGCAGCAACACAACGCTCTATGCCATGAGTTGGAGATGGCAGGCGCGGAGGTGATTTTTTTGCCTCCATCTCCCAGCCTGTCGCTCGACGCTGTATACACGCACGACTCCTCTCTTTCAACTGACTTCGGAGTCGTGCTGATGCGCCCCGGCAAACCGAATCGCATCCCTGAAGCAAAGTGCCATGGCTATTTTTTGCGCAGTCTGGGCGTCAAGGTTCTTGGCGAAGTCTCTAGCCCCGGCGCCACTGAGACCGGAGACATGATCTGGCTCGACGCTCAAACGCTGCTGGTCGGCCACGGATATCGCACCAACGCGGCAGGGATCGAGCAACTGAGGAGACTGCTGGCTCCGCACAGCATTGAAGTGCTTTCCGCCCCGCTTCCGTGCGGCCCCGGCCCCTCAGCCTGCCTGCACCTGATGTCCCTAATCAGTCTGCTCGATGAAAAGACTGCGATCGTAGACCTGCCGTGGCTCGCGGTTGAAACCGTGGAGATGCTGAAGTCGCGCGGCTTTCTCCTGATCGAGATCGACTATTCGGAGCGCGACTCCCTGGCCTGCAATGTCCTTGCGCTCGGCGGCAAGCGCCTGCTGGCTCTGGCCGAGAACCCCAAGACGAACCGGCGCTTGCGCGAGGCCGGCTTTGATGTGCGGACTTTTTCTGGCAGTGAGTTGTGCATCAACGGCAGCGGGGGCCCCACTTGCCTGACTCGGCCGTTGCTTCGCGGATAGGTATGCTTGCAGCTCTGGAAGCGACCAGGCAACGGGTAGAATCAACTGCCACACACGAGGGGTATGTTTCGCGATCCGCATGACTGGCTGGAAAGGGTTCGCACACTCACTTTGCAGCTGGTCGGCCATGCCAGCGTTAACGGTACGGCCGGAGAGGCGACTTTTTCGTCATTTCTTGCCGGCTTGCTCCGGCAAGAGCCGTACTTCGTTCGGAATCCGACGCATCTGTGGGTTGAACCAATCGCCGGCGACCCGGTGGGCAGGAGCAATGTGTTTGTCCTGGTTCGCGGAGATAGCGAGCGGACGGTTCTCCTCACCGGTCACTTCGATGTCGTGAGCGCTGAGAATTATGGGGAACTCGCGCCCTGGGCGTTTGACCCAGAGGCGCTGCTCCCGCGCCTGGTTAAGCACCTGGAAAGGAATGCGCAGAGCGCACCTGACAAGCGCGCGTTAGATGATCTGCGATCAGGCCGGTTCCTGCCCGGCCGCGGCATACTCGACATGAAGAGCGGACTCGCCGCCGGCCTTGCCGTCTTGCTGCGCTATTCGCGGTCGCCGGAGCGCGCCGGCAATCTGCTTTTCATCGCCTCGCCGGACGAGGAAAACCGATCAGCTGGAATACGTTCCGTCGTCTCTCATCTGGCAACCGTAATGAAGAAATGGAATCTCGAGGTCGCTGCCGCAATCAATCTCGATGCTACCGGCGACGACGGCGACGGGACCGACGGCCAAGCCATCTATCTTGGTTCTGTTGGCAAGCTGTTACTGAGCGTCTTGCTCATAGGACGTGACACGCACGCGGGCTACCCCTTTGATGGCGTGAACTCTGCGCTGTTCGCGGCGGGGGTCATCCAGCGCTTGGAATGCAACGCCGGGTTCGCTGATCTTGCCGAGGGCGAAAAGGCGCCACCGCCGACCGTGCTCAAGCTCGAAGACCTCAAGCAGCAATACGATGTCACTACGCCCGGCAAGACCTGGTGCTGCATCAACATCCTCACCCACCGCATGCCGGCGAGAGAGGTGATGGAATCAGCCTGCAAGCTGGTAGATGAAGCGCTCACCTCAGCACTCGCGTACTTGCGGGAGCAGGCTCAAGAGTGGAGCGGGCACAAACGGCTGACCCAGTTCGTGCCGCGAGTGCTCACCTTCCATCAGTTGCGTGCGCTGGCGCTTGAAAGCGGCGGCGCTTCCGCCACCGCCCGCCTGAAAAGGCTGGAAACCGAACTGAAGGAAGAAAACGCCGACCTCCCCGCCGCGAGCAAGAGGCTGACCGAGCTCCTGTGGAACGCCAGCGGACTCACCGGGCCAGCTGCCGTGGTGGGCTTCGCCTCAGTCCCCTACCCGAGCGTTTTTTTGTCGGGGGATGAACCAGGGATGACCGTTCGCCGAGTGCTCGAACGTGAGGCGGAGCGAGTGAGCGCAGCTTACTGCACAGGAATTCGCTTTCGCAGCTTCTTCTCAGGCATTTCGGATATGAGCTTCCTGGGCCTGGTTGATAAGAACGACTTGCAATTTGTGGCTGATAACACTCCCACCTGGTCCTTGCTGGGATTCGATCAGGAAGCGATTCCTGGCCTTCCGGTGGTCAACATCGGTCCCTGGGGGCGCGATTATCATCAGTCGACAGAGCGGGTAAACGTTGCTTACTCGTTCGAGGTCTTGCCGGAACTGGTGTGGCGGGTGGTGAATGGACTCTTCTTGGAAAAACGCTAGCTGCGGCTACGCATCCAGCCTGCCGGCGACCATCATCTTTTCCAGCGTCGCGGACTCGCCGTCAACAGTAGAAATCTCCCGGATCAGTGAGGTCACGATCGGCGTCCTGTATTCCGGATGGCGAAACTCCAGGTGCATGCCGCGTCCGATGAAGCGTCGCTTCAGCATTGGGCCGCCCCAGCTCGATCCTTCGATTACGACCAGAACAGGCTGTGGGCAAAACTCGGGATGCCCAGAAATAAACGCCTGCCCCTGGCCGCAAGGCACAACGGTATATTCGCGGTGCTGCGTTTGTACACGCAGAACGCTGTCGGGCGGCAGGTCGCGCAGGAAGACGCCGCCCTCGACCTCAGATTGAATGATGTTGTGGTTCACCCGGTCGCTCAGGTTTGGGTGCGGCGGCGAGAATTGCGGGCAAGTAGCCACAGCGAAAGGCCTCAAACTGAGCACAGTATAGCGCAATCCCGCGCCGGCGCAAGTCCGGTATCTAGCTGGAAAATGCTGCGTTGACGCCCCTACGGGAGGCCCCGTAGTATGTTTGCTTTGCGAAGCCAGGCCCACTTTTCATGATCGGCGAGACCATCTCCCACTATAGGATCCTTGAAAGGCTCGGGGGCGGCGGCATGGGCGTTGTATATAGCGCTGAAGACCTGCAGCTTGGCCGGCGAGTGGCCTTGAAGTTTCTCCCGGAAGAAATGGCGCGTGATACCCAGGCGCTGGAGCGCTTCCGCCGCGAGGCGCGAACCGCCAGCGCGCTCGACCACGCCAACATCTGCACCATCTATGAGATCAATGAAGTGGGTGGCCGGGCCTTCATTGTGATGCAGTTGCTCGAGGGCTGCACCCTGAAGCATGCCATCAATGGCCGCGCCATGGAGCTTGAGCCATTGCTGGAGCTGGCCATCCAGATCGCCGATGCTCTTGAGGCTGCGCATAGCAAAGGCATCGTGCATCGGGATATCAAGCCCGCCAACATCTTTGTCACCGGCCGCAATCAGGCCAAGGTGCTCGATTTCGGCCTGGCAAAAATGCAGATCGCCGCGGAGAAGGTAAACGAAGAAACCGCTTCAGGCGCTGAAAATCTCACCAGCCCGGGCTCGACGCTCGGCACCGTCGCTTATATGTCGCCCGAACAGGCCCGGGGCGAAACGCTGGATGCGCGCAGTGATCTCTTCTCCTATGGGGCTGTCTTGTACGAAATGGCAACGGGACGAATGGCATTCAATGGCAACTCATCAGCCCTCATCTTCGACGCTATCCTGCACCAGACGCCGCGCTCTGCCATAGAGCTGAATCCACGCATCCCGGCCGAACTGGATCGCGTCATCAACAAAGCTCTGGAGAAAGAACGCACTCTGCGATACCAGACCGCTGCCGAGCTAAAGATTGACCTGATGCGCCTCAAGCGACAACTGGAGTCGGGCACCAGCATCAAAAGAGCTGGTGAAGCTTCCTCCGTCAAGCCTGCGCCTGAGCGTTCGCTCGCAGTGCTTTATTTCGAAAACCCCGGCGGCGCTAAGGAAGATGAGTATTTTCGCGATGGCATTACGGAAGACATCATTACCGAACTTTCCCGGATCAAGGATGTTTGGGTGCTCACCCGCTCTTCCGTCCTGGCCTATCGCGACAAGGCTGCAAGCGCCTCGGAGGTAGGCAAGCAGCTCAATGCCGCCTACGTCTTGGAGGGCAGTCTGCGCCGTTCGGGCGACCAGCTTCGCATCACTGCGCGCCTGGTTGAAACCGCCACTGCCCGCTCCGTCTGGGCCGAGCGATACGACCGCAAGCTGGAGGATGTATTCGCGATCCAAGACGAGATTGCTCAGAACATCGCCCGCGCGTTGAAGGTGATGCTCAGCGAGCAGGAAAAGCGCGCCATCGCGAAAGCACCAACCGCCGATGTTCAGGCCTACGATTACTACTTGCGCGGCCGGCAGTACTTTCATCACTTCCGGGTAAAAAGCTTCGAGCACGCCCGGCAGATGTTTGCCCGTGCCATCGTCATTGACCCGGGATACGCGCGCGCCTATGCCGGCGTGGCTGATTGCTGCTCGTTCCTCTATATGTACTGGGGAGCGAAGACTGATGACCTTAAAGAGGCCGAAGCGGCAAGCCGTAAAGCGGTGGAGCTGGATCCCGAGCTGGCCGAGGCTCACGTCTCCCGTGGACTCGCTTTGCAAATGACCAAGAAGTACCAGCAGACGGTTGAGGAGTTCGAGACTGCCATCAAGCTGAACCCAAAGCTCTTTGAAGCCTACTATTTCTACGCTCGCGCCTGCTTTCAGCAGGGCAACCTGGAGAAAGCCGCCTATCTGTTTGAGCAGGCGTGCGCAGTAAACCCTGAGGACTATCAGGCTCCAAGCCTGCTTGCCCTGACTTATGCGGGATTGGGCAGGCGGCTTGAAGGCGAAGCAGCCAGCCAACGCGCACTGGCCATCATTGAAAAACACATCTCGCTGCACCCGGAAGACGCTCGCGCTCTGTATTTCGGCGGAAGCGCACTGGTGGAGGCGAAACAGCCCGAGCGCGCCAAGGACTGGACCGAGAGAGCATTGGCCATAGACCCCGAGGATCCTGCCGTCCTCTACAACGTGGCGGGAAACTATGCTCGCCTTGGCATGAGCGAACCGGCCCTGGACTGCCTGGAGAAGGCGGCTGCGGCGGGAGAGTGGTACAAGGCCTGGGCTGAACATGACAGCGATCTGGATTCCCTGCGCAGTCATCCGCGCTTCCAGGCATTGCTCAAGTCCTTATAAGACGCGATTTTGCACGCCTTCCTTCTTCCTGTAGACTGAAAGTTCCACCAGAATCTTCCTGTTGAATGAGCTCTCGCAAAGCCATTTCGAGCGCGGTTTTTCTGATGGCAGCGCATGTCGCTTCACTAGCGCTGCACTGGCCCATGCTCAACAACGTGGTCGAGTTATTCTTGGCGCTGCTTGCCGCAAGGGTCAGTTTCGATGCTGCCCGACGTTCGCAGTACTTCGAAAAAAAATTCTGGACTTTGAGCGCAGGCGGATTCGTGATCTTCAGCCTGGCCCAGGTCATTCTCATCTACTACGACAATATCCTTCATGCCTCGCTGAATGTGTACTGGCCCAGCGACATTCCATTTCTTTACTTCCTGGCTCCGCTGGCGATGACGCTGTTTCTCGACAGCCGCTCCACATCGCGCGTGACTGTTCCACAACTGCTCGATTTCCTTCAGATTGGGATTGTGACCTTCGCTACCTATCTATTCTTCTTTTACGTTCCTCTGAAGGAGCACCCAGGCAGTGCGACCCTGGCGATCATCAACTGGCAGGTCTACAGTATCCGTGATTTTGTTCTTGCCGCCGCATTTCTGATCCGCACCTACTTTACCGATTCGCGTCACCTGCGCTCGTTATTTGGCCGCATGTCTGTCTTTCTGGTGCTCTTCTCCATCGGTGAATACATCTACCTGCGGCAGCAGGCCCTGTACAACATGCAGACCGGCAGCTGGTACGAGCTGGGTTTCAGCCTGCCATTTGCCTTCGCAGTGGTGTTCACGGCCACCTGGTCGCCGAGCCCGAGGCCGGCGGGTGATTCGATCGCTGATGCCGGGGCCACCCGGCATGCATTTCTGGTCGCGCAGATCGTGCACGTTGTGTTCCCCTTGCTCGTCCTGGCAATGGCTCGTACAGCTGCAGCCTCGCAATTCGCCATCGCAGCCGTGGCGGTTTGTGCTTCGTTTGCCTGCTCCGGAGCGCGCCTTCTTCTCAGCCAGCTTGAGACCAACAGAATCCTCACCGCTCAGCGGGCCATGGCGCAATCGCTTCGCCAGGCCGAGGAAAAATATCGCAGCATCTTTGAAAACGCTGTGGAAGGCATCTATCAGATCACCCCCGAAGGCCGTTATCTCTCGGCCAATCCCGCCATGGCTCGCATGCTGGGCTATGACTTCTCCGACGATTTTCTGCATGCCTGCAACTACCTCGGTAAGCAGGTCTATGTCGATGCTCAGGCCCAAGCTGCCTTCAGGCAGCGCCTGGAAGCACTGGGCGTGGTGCAGGACTATGAAACCGAGCACTACCGTAAGGATGGCAGTAAGATCTGGGTGTCGGTGAACGCCCGCGCCGTGCGTGACGCCGGGGGCAAGCTCCTCTTCTATGAAGGCAGCACGCAGGATATCACTGAGCGCCGCCAGCTCGAACAGCAACTTCTGCAGGTGCAAAAGCTTGAATCTGTCGGCACGCTCGCCGGCGGTGTCGCCCATGATTTCAACAACCTGCTCACCGTCATCAGCGGCTACGGCACGCTGATCTCCGACCGTGTCCAGCACGACGCTGAGCTGGCGCACCCGGTCGGAGAGGTCGTCAAAGCGGCCGAGCGCGCAGCCATGCTAACCCGCCAGCTGCTCGCTTTCAGCCGGCGTCAGGTGCAAGAGCTCAGCATCCTGAACTTGCACTCTGTAGTCAACGACCTGAACCGGATGCTGGAAAGACTCATAGGCGAAAACATTGAGATTAGAACCACGACCTCACCTGACCTGTGGCTGGTCCGCGCAGACCGCGGTCAGATGGAGCAGATCATAATGAATCTAGTGGTCAATGCCCGCGACGCCATGCCCCAAGGAGGCCGCATCATCATCGAGACCAGGAACGAGGATGTGCGAGCGAGCAGCCCAGAGCACCGCTCTGGCATGGAACCGGGCTCGTATGTTCTGCTGTCGGTCTCTGACAACGGCACGGGCATGGATCAGGCTACTCTGGCAAACATCTTCCAGCCATTCTTCACCACCAAGGAGCCTGGCAAGGGCACCGGTCTCGGCCTTTCCACCGTCTACGGCATCGTCAAGCAGAGTGATGGCCACATCTTTGCGACAAGTGAGCCTGGCGCAGGCAGCAATTTCAGAGTCTATTTGCCGCGAGCGCAGGCCACCGGCATCACCGCTCGCGAAAGAAAACCCACGCTTGTGCAGCCCGGCACTGAGACGATTCTCCTGGTAGAAGATGATGCTTCTGTCCGCGATCTGGCCTGTTCTATTCTGCGCGGGCGGGGTTACACTGTTCTGACAGCGCGCAGCCCGATGGAAGCCGAGACACTGGTGAAAGAAAACAGCCAGATCCACCTGCTGCTCACTGACATGATTATGCCCGGCGGCAATGGACGCGAACTGGCTATGCGTCTGGCGGCAATGATGCCGAGCCTTAAGGTGCTCTATATGTCCGGCTACACTGGGGACGCCCTCTCCCATATCGAGGCTGCCGACCGGAGTTATGCATTCTTGCAAAAGCCGTTCACCCCGACCTCGATCGAAATGAAGGTCCGTGAAGCACTCGATTCCCCTACTACCTTCGCCAATTAGGGTTCGTAGTAGCGCACGAGCTCGATTCCTAGCGCCAGCATGGCCATGGGCAAGGCGATTGAGCGCAGCCAGATCTGGTTCTTAAGAATATCGCCCAGCGCCTTCACGACGCCTATTGAGATGGCCGTGATCCCCATGATGCGATGCTGTTCGTGCACGGCCATGGAGTGGTGGCCTCCATGCAGGAGCAGGAAGATCCCGCCGGCAACCATCCCGGTATAGAGAATGTAGGACCAGGCCAGGTGTTTGAGATGGCCGGTGCGGCGCAGTAGTTCCAGCAGAGCAATCCCCATGGCCAGCAGAGCGAACAGTTTGTGCTGCACGGCTTCCGGGTCGGCCAGAATGTGCGAGAGCGCCAGCCCGCTCACGTGTTCGCTGTCGCTTCGCAGCAGCAGGTAAATCGCCAGCACCATCAGCGGCAAAGGCCAGAGGTAGCGTGCCCAGCGGTACTTCCTGAGCGGCGATTCTTCTATGAATCCGAATACTGCCGTCAGGATAAGAAGTGTGCCCGCGAAGTGGTGGTTGAACAGCGAAAGCTCGTCCGGACCCATGTTCATGTGTTCCATGTGCATGTGGTCCATGCCGGCCATTTCCTGGAAGAACCAGAACATCATTGCAAGCATCATGATTGAAAGTTACCCGGGAACGCTGCAGTGTAAATGGAATCCATTGCAAAAGAAAACTGCAAAATGATTGAGCGCGGCTCAGCTACTCGTAGCGCAAGCTTTCCACCGGATCCACTTCGGCGGCTCTGGATGCCGGCATGGTCCCGAAAACCACGCCCACCAGCGTAGATACCGCCAGAGCTATGACCACCGAAATCGCCGAAACCGGCACATACCATTGCAGCAGGAGACGCACACTCAATGGGATCGCCAGACCGATTGCGATTCCTGCCAGGCCACCGGCCAGCGAAATAAACAACGCCTCCGACAGGAACTGCACCTTGATCTCGCGGTTAGTCGCTCCTACTGCCTTGCGTATTCCAATCTCGCGCGTGTGCGACTTCACCGTCACCAGCATGATGTTCATGATGCCGATGCCGCTCACCAGCAGCACCACCGTCGCCACCAGCGTGAGCACCAGCGTCAGTGCGTCGGCCGAGCGATTTGCCGCCGCGATCAGCTGGGTAAGGTTGTAGATGTTGTAACTCGAATCCGGTTTGTGACGCGACTCAATGACTTTCCGGATCATCTCTGTTCCCGGCACCACCAGCGAAGCATCGCTCATGGAAAAGTAGATCAGCTTCACCCGGTTGGTGCCGGTGAAATAGCGCATGATGGTGAATGGGATAAGCACCGTGTCGCCCTCGATCTCCGAATCGCCAAAAGTCTCGACGCGTTCACGGAAGGTCCCGATCACAGTGAATGGCAGCCCGCTGATCTTGAGCGTTTGCCCGATGGCAGTGTCTTGCCGCCCAAAGGTCTTAGCAGCCAGCTTCTCCGTGATCAGGGCGACTTTGTTGCGCGCATCGTCAGCATCGAAAAAGCGGCCCGTCAGCACCTCCAGATTGCGCACGGATACATACTCTGGCGCCACTCCCAGAATGAGCACGTCGCCCTCGCGCCCCTGGCCCAGAGGCAGCCGCTCGTTCAGCGCCACCACCGGCGAAGCAGCTTGTATGCCCGGGACTTGCTGCTGCACAGCAGTCATATCCTCCAGCGTCAAATAATCAGGCGCGGTAGGCGTTGCCCGCTGCCCCGCGCCCAGATACTCCGCCTGCACCAGATTCGATCCAACCTTCCCTATCTGCTCAAGAACATACTGTTTTCCTGTGAGGCCGATTGTAACTACCAGGATGAGCGAAGCCGTTCCCACTACCATGCCCAGTCCAGTTAGGGCAAAGCGCAGCTTGTTCTGCAGAAACGAATCGAAGACCAGTTCTATGATTTCGCGAATCTCCGCCCCGGGCGGGACGTGGCGCTTCATCTCTTCTACGGTGGCGGTTGCGCTAGGCATTATTTATATTTGTCTTGATGCTAAATCACCTTGTCGGCGTGGCACAAACGGGCCTTCAGCCCTGACACAATGACCTGGATCAAGACCGTAGCTTTATCGGAAGCGGATGCAGCCTTGCTAAAGGCCGTCGAGGCTCAAAAGAAGCTTTACCCCGGCGAGTACGCTACCCCGGTGCATCCCACCGGCGATGGCTCATCCGAGATCGTGGCTTCGCACAGCCTCATTCCGGAAGCCCTGCGTCATGCGTTCAGCACCTTTGGCGCACTCATGTCTCCCCAGCTCCCTCTCACCCGTCGCCAGCACGAGATGATCACCACGCTTGTCTCTGTCACTAACCGCTGCCATTATTGAATCGAGTCTCACGCAGAGTTTCTGCGTCGTGTGACTCTGGATGATGCGCTCATCGCCGCCTTGAAGCGCGACTACACCACCGCACCCATCTCCGAACAGGAGCGCGCCATGCTCGATTACGTAGTCAAGCTAACGAGGGATGCGACCAAAGTCTCCCGCGAGGACCATGCTAGCCTGCGCGCTGTTGGCTTTGACGACCAGGGAATCCTGCAGATTACTCTCATCGCCTCCTGGTTTAACTACATCAACCGTGTCGCAGATGCCCTGGGCGTTGGTCGAGAATAGGTGAGTCCGCTTCTCTGGACTTGCTTTGGTCGCACTTGTGCGCGTCGGCGGTCTTCGCAGGAATTACTTCGGCGCTTGGATCTCCTCGATGGCAATCGCCTTGCTGCCGCCGTGCGTAAACACTTCCCCTCTCACTGTCACCCGCTCCCCTGCAAATTTGATGAGTTTGCGATTCTGCGAGGAAGCCGGAAGGACCTTATCGATCGGCAGATAAATAATGCCATCGTCAGCGAGGATCACCAGCGGAGAACCGGCCGTGGCGCACTTCTTTGCGCACTCCGCCCCAATCGGTTTGGTTAGATTCTTGGTGTACGTGCAGGCGGAGTCGATCACCCAACCCGTGACGGTGCTCTTTTCTCCCGCTCTCGCGGTCACTCCGGTTACCAGCGCGATCCCTAACAACGTTATCCTCAGCTTCACGCTATTGTTATACATCAGCCAACGCACGATAGGGGGACGCAGATGGACCTCAAAGATTGCCGCCGCCTTTTCGATTATGACGCCTGGGCCAACTGCGAATCGTTGGCCTGCCTCCCTTCTTCTGGCTTAGAGGCAGATCGCCCTCGCAAGCTGCTGGCGCATGTCATCGGCGTGCAATGGCTTTGGATGAATCGTATGCTGCAAAAGCCGCTTGCGATGCCAGTGTGGCCGGACCTCTCCTCGCCAGAATGTGACGCCCAGCTCATCAAGCTTGCAGCGGCATGGCGCGACTTTCTCGCTTCCCGCTCGCTTGCACTCACAGCTACGGTCCGCTACACCAACAGCATCGGCGAAGAGTGGAGCAGCCAAGTCGCGGATATCCTTACGCACGTCGTGCTGCACGGCGCCTATCATCGCGGCCAGATCGCCAGCCTGGTACGCGCCGCTGGTTGTGAGCCCGCTTATACCGACTTCATCCGCGCCGTCCGCCAGAGGAAGATTTGAATCGCCACAGATCAGCCAAGTGCCTGGAGCGCGGGCACCAGCGCAGATATGTCCGACTCCTGAAAAAGCCGGATGCCCGCAATCCCATTGGCCCCAGCCCTTATGCACTCACACGCATTTGTCAAAGTCACGCCGCCCAGGGCCATCACCGGGACCTTTGCCGATTTGCAGGCTCTTCGCAGTTCCTCCAGCCCCAGTGAACTTTGTGCGGCCCCTGCCTTGCTGAAGATCGGGCCCAAGACTACAAGGTCCGCGCGCTCACTCTCGGCGGTCGCGACCTCCTTCACCGAATGGCAAGAAACGCCCACCAGGATGTCTCTTCCGGCAAGCGCGGCGACCTTCCGCGCTTCAGCCGGCGAATAATCTTCGGCCCGCAGGTGAACTCCATGCGCCCCCGCTGCCAGAGCTACATCGAGCCGCGAATTGACCAGCAACCTCGTGCTCTTGTGCTGCTCCAGACGGGCCAGCGCCTGCTTCGCAAGCTGCTCCAGCTCGCGTGCACTCAGGTCTTTCTCGCGCAGTTGGATGTAGTGCACTCCCACAGTGCCCGCCTCTGCGATCTTCGCCAGCAATCTTTCCCGGCGTTCAGTTTCGTTTCTTCCTGGGAGCTGAGAACGGTCAGTGATGTAGTAGAGCAGCATCGATGCGGAGTGAAGGGCGCGGTTTCTAGGTCGGTGACGGCGCCGGTTTGTTTCGCGTAGCCGCGATGTCAGGATCTTCATCCTTTTCTTTGCGCACCGGCGGCGTCTGCTGCAGGTGATACTTGGTCAGTCCGGTCCGCAGCATGTCGAACCCCTCTTCTGGCGAATCAACGACCCGGAACAATTGCAGGTCCTCTTCGCCGATCGCCCCTGCATCCACCAGCGCCCGGAGGTTCAGGATCTTGTTCCAGTATTCCTTGCCGTAGATCAGCACCAGGATCTTCTTCGCCAGCTTTTGTGTCTGCGCCAGGGTCAGCAGCTCGAACAGCTCGTCCATCGTGCCAAAGCCTCCGGGGAACACCACCAGCGCCTTTGCCAGATACGCAAACCAATACTTGCGCATGAAAAAGTAGTGGAACTCGAAGTTCAACTCCGGCGTGATATAGCGATTGGGATATTGCTCATACGGCAGCCGGATATTCAGTCCGATGCTCTTCCCGCCAGCCTCGAAGGCGCCTCGATTCGCAGCCTCCATGATCCCCGGTCCGCCTCCGGAGGTCACCACAAAGCGATGCCGCTTGAATGGCAGCGAGATCGACCACGTGGTCAGCATATGCGCCAGCCTTTGCGCCTCGTCGTAGTAACGGCCCATCTCCACCGCCGCTCGCGCCCGCGTGAGCTGTTCATGGAAGTCGGCAGCTTTCGCCGAACCCGGTTTTTCCAATAGCTCCAGCGAGTTCTTTGCGCTCGATCCGCTGGCAAACCGCGCCGAGCCAAAAAAAACCACCGTGTCCTGTATCTTCTCGCGACGGAATCGGCTCAGTGGCTCCGAATATTCCGCCACTATGCGCAGAATGCGCCCATCCGGACTGCTCATGAAGTCCGGATTCTCATATGCCAGCGGTGCTGCGTCTAAGACTTCAGGTTCATCCATGGCTTCTGAGGATAGCAGCTAGGACTGCGAACAACCTAGGTCAATGGCCAGCTTCGCCTACGGGTGCCGGTCTCTCTTGCGGAACCGGCACCTTGTGCCTGTGAATCAGCCATAGAGGTTCAATGACTTCAGTTACTTTCTCTCGTGATATCTGAATCCTTCTCTCAACCCCAGCGCCAGGTTCACCAGTCCCAGGCCGCTCACCGCTCCGCGCACAAAGCCGTTCAGCAGGATTAACCGCAGCGTGAAATCTCGCACCAGGTAGCGGTTGCCGGACCATAGGTTCGTCCATGGGAGCACCAGCAGGAGCACTCCGGTCCACAGTGAGATGGAAACATAAAGCACCAGTGCCAGCCGTCTCCGCCAGAGCCGCCAACCTGTGAGTTGATGCGCGCTCTCGGCTGGGGCAGTCTCTTCGCCGACTGATGCGGATTCCACCACGGGCTTCGCAGATTGGCGATGCGCTTGCTCACCCGGCTGTGGTAAGGGAGTTGGCATCGCAGGGCTCGTTTCCGGCCCCTACGACCTCAACGCTTTGATGCGCTCCGCCACATCGCGGTAGTCAATGTTGTTGCTGTAGACCTCGTTGAAGTTCTGCAGCGCGGCCTTCTTGTTGCCCGCTGCTTCGTGCGCCGAGCCCAGCTCGTAGTACACCGCCAGTCGGCTCTCTTCGTCGATCGAGGGTACATGCAGCGCCTTCTCGTACCACTTCACAGAAGCCTCAGGCACTCCCTTTTCCAGGAAGCAGTGTGCCAGCCAGGTGTAGGCCTGCATCACTTGATTGAAGGGATGTCCTTTGTCGATCGCGTGGCACACCTTCTGCAGCTCTCCGATGGCCTCATCGAGGAGGCCCATCTCTTTGAAGGCCACGCCCAGGTTATAGTGCGTGTCGGGATCCTCGGCCTGGTCTGTGCTCTCCTCCACGCCTTCTTTGAACTCAGCAAACATGTCTGAGAGCGTAGCGCTGGCGTCAGCTGAGGCAGACATCGGTACCGGTGCCGGAGCAGGCACAGCCGGAGCCGGCGGTGGAGGCGCGGCCTTGGCCGGGGCGCCCTTCGCCGCTGCATGCGCTGCTGCAGGTGCCGGAGGCGGGGGCGCAGCTGCTGGCTTGCCCGGCGCTGGTATCGGCTTTGCCGGCGTAGCCAGCGAAAAATCTTCGCCCAGCGACTCATCCAGCTCGAGGACGAATTCGTCCAGGCTCTCTTTCTTCGCAGCCGCCGCTGGCTTCGCCGCTGCCGGCGGCGCGGGAGCGACTGGTTTCGCTGGCGGAGGCGGCGCCGGCTTCTCTTCCACTACTGGAGCCGGAGTTGGCGCAGGTGTCGGTACCGCTGGTTGCAGCGCGTCGATGCTGAACTCCGCAACCGTTCCCATCTCTTCAGCCGGCTGCGGCGGGACTGGAATCTCTTCCACTACCGGTGGCGGTGCGATGCTCGCCAATCCGGCCTGCAGGCGCCGTTGCAATCCCGGCAACTCTGCCGCGTTGGGCACCAGTTGCTGCATCTTCTGCAGACTTGTGCCCGCTTCCTTCCACATCGATTGCGAAAGATAGAACTCGATCTCCTGCACCAGCTCCGCCGTGCCCGCGACTGCCGGCGCCGGCTGGGCCGCGGCTGCTGGTGGAGTCGCAGACTCCACTGAGGTCATCTGCTCCCACTCGCTCAGGTCGATTTCGTGCGCAGCTGAGACCCCAGGCGCCGGAACTTCGCCCGGATGCGCTGTCATCTGGATGTCAAACTCCGCCATGGTTGCAGGCGCATCCCCGCGCTCTTGCACCGGCGCGGCCACGGGCTGCGCGGCAACCTCGAACTCCGCCGCCGGCTGTGCCGGGGCGGGTGCGCCAGCCGTCATCGGGGCCTTGTCCGCTTCATCGCGGAATCCCGCGACCGGCTCGCGCAGCTTACTCACCCCCGGCTCTGCGATCTCCTGTGCCGGCATGAATGACGCATCGTATTCCACCGACGCCACCTTCGCCGCCGAGTCGATGCGCTCCTGATACCTCTGCGCCATGTCGTTGTACTTCGCCGACTCTTCCGGATGACCGCTATCGAGGTATGCTTTTTCGATGACCTTGCAGCACTGGATCGCATCCTGGATCCGGCCCGAGCGCGCATACAGCGAAGCCAGCCGCTGATTGATCTGGATGTTGTTCGGCGCCTTCGGCAGCACTGCTTCCAGCGGCGCAATCGCCTTCATCGGCATGCTGTAGCTTTCAAACAGCTCAGCTTCAGTGAGCGCCGCCTTGATGGCCTCGCGGATCGGCCCCGGATAGTCCTGTTCGATCGCCGCGGTCCTGTGCTCCAGCTCATCCACCATCAGCGCCTGTCCGCCCGCCTCGGCGCTGATCTCCCGCACTGTCGGGTCTTTGCCCAGCTTGGCTTGCACCTGCTTGTAGTTCTGCAGATGCAGCGGGTTCTCCGGTTCCAGATCGGCCAGTTCTTTGTACAGCGCGGCCGCTTTTTGCAATTGCCCGGCTTGCACACAGGCGTGTGCCAGCGCCTCATTCACCTCGTTGATCCGCGAGTGCTCTCCCGCCTTGACGAAGATTCCCCGCAGCAATTCCAGGGCCTCCACGCTCTCGGCGATCTTGTTCATCGATCCCAGCAGCGCCTGGATGGTGCTCGCCGGACTCACCGCCAGCAGTTTCTCGTAGTACTTGTCGTAGACCTTCAGCGCCGGCTCTACCTGTCCGCTCACCACCAGCGCCTCCGCATAGGCGTTCATGCCGCTGGGGTCGTTGTGCTTCGAGAGCAGCGCGTCCGCCAGTCCTTCCGCCTTATCCAGCCGGTTGGTCTGCAGGTATCCGGTGATCATCGCCCGCATCGCATCGGGCTTGGACTCCACTCCCGGAATCTTTTCCAGATACCCTAAAGCGCCTGCGCCATCGCCCGAGTCCGCCGCGATCTTGCCGCGCAGCAGCAACGCGTCCACGTTTCCCGGATCGATATTGACTACCTTGCGCAGCGCCTCATCCGCCGCATCCAGCGCCGCCCGCTGATAGAGCGCCTGCGCCGCCTTCAGGAAGATGTTGCGGGCATCGTCTCGCCGGCCCAGCTTCATGTACAGGTCCGCCAGCTTCGACTGCATGGCGGTGTTCTCCGAGTCCAGCTCCAGGATCTTCTGGAAGATGCGCGCTGCATCCTCCAGATCGTTCGCCTTCATGTAGGTTTCGGCCACGGCGACGTATTGCGAGCGGGCATCGTTGTACAGGCCTTGCTGCGTGTACAACTCGGCCAGCTTCACGATGCAATCCGTGGCCCCTGGATTCAGTTTCGCGATCTTCTTGTAGACGGCGATGGCTTTGACCGTGAAGCCTTCCGTGGCATAGATATCGCCCACGGTCTTGAAGTACGCTGTGGCTCTGTCGTTGTTTCCCACCCGCGCGTAGAGATCGCCGATGGTGTTCAGGACGGTCAGGTCCTTGGGGTCTTCCTTGACTACTTTTTCATACTCGGTGATGGCATTCTGCAGCTTGCCGGTCTGCACGGCCTTCTCGGCCGCAGCCATCACCTTTGTCTTGTTGAAACCAAACCCCAGCGCCATAGGAACCTTGGACTCCCGACCGCTCCTATATTAAATGGTATTCGTCCCAGTGTGGAAAGTGGTCGTAAGTTAACACACTTGGCCCCATTTTCCCACCTGTTCGGGCGTAGCGATTGACCGCATGCCTGATAACCGCCTACCATTGCTCCGCGAACTGAAGCTGCGATGCGATGACGGAGAAGAATAGCTCTAAGCGAACTGTGGCCCGCGCTCCCGCTTCAGAGCCGAATCCCGCCGCATTGGGACAAGAACCCTTGGCCGCCCCCTGGTATCGGCTTGCGAGTCGCCTCTTTGCCGGCAGACCTGTGCTGGAAACTGCCGTCACCACCCTTCATCTCAACTCAACTCCCGAAGAGATTTGGGATCGCCTCATGTTCTATGAGGACGTTCCCGGGCGCCCGCCGCTCCTTCTGCGTCTGCTGCTGCCCAGCCCCATCCGGAGTGAAGGCCGCAAGCATCGCGTGGGCGCAACCGTGCGCTGTGTCTACCAGCCCGGTGATTTGCTCAAGCGCATAACCGTAGTCGAGGCGCCTCATTCTCTGCGCTTCGACGTCATCCAGCAGCGTCTGGGGATCGAGAGCTGCATTCTCGCGCTCGGTGGTTCGTACAGCACCCGTGCCTCTGGTGAAGGGACCGACGTTGTGCTGGCCACAAACTACCAGGCCTCTCTGCGTCCGCGCGCGCTGTGGCGACCTCTTGAAGCCTTCCTGCTGCGTCAGCTCCACCGGCATGTCCTTCGCGGCATCCGTGCTGATGCACCTTCGAAGCTGGCAAACACCACGCTGGCCGCTCTGGAATCGCGCCGCGCGTAACCTCCCTGGAGGCCTTGTGCACACTTTCACGATCCCGCTGCCGCCTTTAGGCATCATGCGCGCATCGGTTGCCGCGGTTTGGCTGTATGAGGGCTTGTGGTGCAAGCTGCTCGGCCGTGTGCCGTTGCAAATGGAGGTAGTCACGGCGGTGCCGCGCCTGGGCACGCGCTTTGGCTCGCCATTCCTCAAGTTGCTCGGCATCGCAGAAGTCTTGCTCGCCCTCTGGGTGATCTCCGGAATCGCGCCCGGCATCTGCGCTATCGCTCAGACAGCCTTGCTCATTGCGCTCAACGTCAACGGACTCCTCTGGGCCCGGCGCATTATCCATGAACCGGCCGGAATGGTGGTCAAGAACATCGCCTTCCTCCTGCTGGCTTGGGTCTGCGGCGCCCTGGCGGCAGCACAGCCGTGACCTCTGAGACAGCCTGGCGATCGGGCCGTCTCGATTCGTCGCGCGGCCCGCACCGGCTGCTCTTCGGTCGCATGTATGAAGATGCCGAGATTGAATCCCGGGCCTTCCAGGGTAAAGACCGGGTCTTCTGCATCGCTTCTGCCGGATGCACCGCGGCGCGGCTCTCCGAACAGCATGCAGTGGTCGCCTGTGACATCAATCCAGTGCAGCTTGCTTACGCTGAGAGTCGTATCCGCGGCGCCCCCGCGCAGCTCGGCGACGTGGAGCGCGCCCTGGCATGTGCCCGCTTTCTGATGCCGCTGGTTGGTTGGAATGCCGGCACGCTCCGCGCATTTCTTGCCCTCTCTGACCTCAATGAACAGGTCGCCTTCTGGCACGAGCACCTTGATACGCGCCGGTTTCGCACGGCCTTCGACGCGCTCATGTGGCCCGTGGTCTTGCGCGGCATCTACGCGCCTCGCTTCCTGTCTTTCCTGCCCCCGAGATTCGGCGCGGTCCTGCGCGGCCGGATGGAGAGGGCCTTCGCTGCGCATCCGAACATCACCAATCCTTACGCCCGCGCCCTTCTGTCGGGTGAGAACGGCAGCGACCATCAGCCGAAGGCAAATCGCATTCAGTTCGTGCTGGCAGACGCCGCTTCTTACCTGGAGTCGTGCCCTGCCGCTTCTTTCGACGCGTTTTCTCTCTCCAACATCCTGGATGGCGCCGAGCCGCCTTATCGCGAGCGGCTCACGCGCGCCCTCCGCCGCGCTGCCTCCAAAGAGGCTGTCGTCGTTCTGCGAAGCTTTGCCGAGCCGCCGGCTGGCCTGGCAACCAACCAGGCCGCGGCCGAGCGCGCGATGCTCTGGGGAGTCGTCGATGTCCGCAGTGCGCGTTCATTCTGAATGAACGGCGAAATCCATACCCGTCAAGGCTGCTTGAACACGTGCCCGACCGGAAATTCCACACATCAGGATGGCGGCCAGCCATCCTGATGCCTTTAGCTCCTGGTTTAGAGAGCTGGAATCTGACTGGCTGTGGGCCCTGCTGCCGATTCGACGGAAATCGGAGGCTTTTTCATCTCATCTACTCTCGGTGAATCGTCGGGGAGCAGGTTCATCTCTTTCAGCAGAATCTCGATCAGCGGGTTGACGGCCGAGAGCTGGATGGGGTCTTGCAGGCGCTTGGGTTCGAAATCCACGTTCTTCAGGTTGCAAGCGGCGGTCTGCAGGGCAAAGAGCAGCAGGCCGGCGCGCTTGTTGTCGATGCGCTCATCCAAGACTGCTTCTGCAACCTGTTGGATGGCCATTTGGACGGCGTTGGCGTCCTCGAGCAAGGGCAGCTCGAAGCGGGCCTGCGGACGCGAGCGGCGCAGATACCGCAGATCGTGGGCGACATGGTGGAAGTAGCAGAACTTACGGCTGCGCAGGGCGGGAGAGCCGCAACGGGTGCCGTTGGTCTTGATGTGTTCACATTGCGGGATGCGTTTCATTGGTATTCTTCTTTCTCTTGAGAATTGAGTCATCGGGTCATTGAGTCAGTGAATCATTGGAAGGCCGAAAGCTTTTGGCTCTTAGCCGAAGCAGCGGATGGAGGTTGAGTGCGCTGCGAGTGGTTCGCAGCCCCCTCCCCCCTTCCCCCTGGTGGTCTAATGGAATCAGCGACTTAGGCCAGATCTGGCTGGCAAAATCCTTGGAATCAGAGAGTTGCGGGTAAAATCCTGGAAACAAAGGCTTTGGAGGGATAATCCTTGTTTCGCTTTAGATTTGATGAAATGATGGCACGAATGGTTGGCGAATGTCAAGGGAAATCTTCTGTCTCACGTGGTAATTGGAATTAGTCGGGCAGCGGAACGACGCCTCGAGTGTTGCATAATCTTTGCTATGGCTCTAAAGAAGGGTGACAATCTCAGGACGGCGTTTCGTCAATATGTCGTCGAAGCCCAGATTGGCCAGGGTGGAGCGGGCACCGTCTATAAGGTTTCGCTCGGCAATAGGGCTTCCTATGCGGCGAAGGTACTTGCATCGGCTACCGCGGGCCCTACAAGGCTAGAGCGCTTTAAGCATGAGATCCAATTTTGTATGTCTGCGCCGCACAGGAGCATCGTTCCCGTGCTCGAATATGGAACAACTGACCATGGCGAGAGTTTCTATGTTATGCCGCTGTTATCCGGGACCCTTCGTTCTCGGTTGAAGCAAGGATTTCAGCCAAATCAGGTATTGCCGGGTTGGACTCAGATCTTGGACGCAGTTGAGGCCGCGCATTTGAGGGGAGTGTGGCATAGGGATCTCAAGCCGGAAAACGTTCTGTTCGATGCGAACGCGGATGCGTATCTTGTCGCAGATTTTGGTGTGGCGCATTTTGAGGAGGAAGAGCTGTTCACGGCGGTTGAGACTCGGAGCGACGAGCGTCTCGCTAGCTTTCGGTACTCAGCGCCGGAACAGAGGATTCGAGGGGAAAGGGTAAGTTCGTCCGCTGACATCTTTGCCCTTGGCTTGATTCTGCACGAGATGTTCACGGGAATCGTCCCGCAGGGCACGGGATTCCGAAAAGTCTCGGATGTAGCTCCAGAGTTCTCCTACCTAGACGAAGTCGTTAATCTCATGATTCTTTACGATGCTGGGCAAAGGCCAAGCGTGCAGCAGGTCAAGCAGATGTTGATATCAAAGGGGAATGAATCTGTTAGCCTGCAGCGCCTCAACCAGCTCAAGACGGAGGTTATACCTGAAACCGAGGTTGACGATCCGGTAATTAGGAATCCGATCAGGCTTTTGAGTGTGGACTATCGCGGTGACCAGCTATTTCTCAAGGTTAGTGCTGTACCGCCAGGAGCTTGGATCAACCGATTTAGGAACCCTAAGCGGTCGTACACCTATATTGGAAACACATCTCCCGTGAATTTTGGCTTTACTGGGGATACCGCGGCAGTGCAAACCCATTCCGGCTACAACCTGCAGACAGTTGTGGACAACTTCAAGTCTTACATCGAGGCAGCGAATATTGCATACAAGGAAGATGTTTTGACTGAGCACGCTCAGGGCTTGGAAAGAATGCGTCGCGAGTTGAAGGAGAAGGCGATCGCCGAAGAAAAGCGTGTGAGCATTCTTAAAAGTCTAAAGATTTGACGGCATTTCATGCCGGGCTACATTCACACGTCCCGTTGGGATTCGCACACGGTGCGGAGATCATTTCCGCTCGGCCCTCTCCCAGGTTAGCGCCAAAAGAGGGCGCGAACCTGGGGCACCGCCGTGAAAATGCTTTTCGGCACCATGGGTCCAGAGGCATCGTCGGGGTCCTTCGACTCGGGCATACGCCCTCGCTCAGGATGACAATTTCGCGGCGTGAGCTTCCCTGCTGCCGAAGGCCCGCGCGCAGCGTCAGCGCAGCGCTTGAAGAAATGCTCTTTGAGAATCAAACCGAGGTCCCTCGGCTACGTGCTTCTTTCGCATACGCTCGGTCGCGCTCGCTCGGGATGACAATTTTTCAGGGGCGCTGTCTCGGCACTTGTCGCTTCGCGAGTCGCGGCTGAAGCCGTGACCTACCAAGCCCTGCCCTGACACGAACCTGACTCTCGGATACCGAACGACCTATCCGTAACATCCACGCAGATCCGTGGTGAGTTTTGCTTGAACCAGCAACCAGACGCCAGGTACCGATTTACTCCGTTTCCTGCAGCGTCTTCACGTGCTCTTCCAGAGCGCGAGAGTATTGCCGTTCGGATTCGAGTTCGGACTGCAGTTTTTTCACCAGCGCTTCCAGGCGCAGAATCTCGAACTTGAGCTTGTGCGCGTCCATGCTGCCGGCAGCAGCGGAAGGACGCGGCGGAGCGGGAGCAGGCGGGGCGGCTTGCATCGGCGCTTGCGGAACGGGCGCCTGCGGCGGGGTTTGAAGCGAAGCCGCGGGCGGCGGAGGCGAAGCCACGCGCTGCACCGTGGGCTGGGCGGGCGGGAGCGGCTGGGAGAATGCCGCGACCAGCGGCGAGGTAGAAGCAGCGGGCGCCTGCGGCGGTGTTGGTATAGAAGCCACGGGCGGCGAAGCGGGACGGCGCACCTGTCCGCCGTTGCCGGCAGGGGCCGGCGCCGCTCCGGCAAAGATGCTGCTGAGGGCGGCGGCAGCTTCCGGCGCAGGGGCAGCGGGAACCGGCCCGCGCAGCAGGTGGCGCACGCGGGCGATGAGGTCCTGGGGCTGGAAGGGCTTGCGGATGAGCTCATCGGCCTTCACGGAAAAAGCCTTTTCCGCCACCGAGCGGTTGACCACGCCGGACATCAGGATGACGGGCGTGGCGGAGAACCTGGGATGCTGCTTGATGTACTGGCAGACCTCGTAGCCGTCTTTTTCCGGCATGATGACGTCGGTGATGACGACATCGGGCTTGTTCTGCTCGATCTCGGCGAAGGCGGAGGCGGCATCGTGGCAGGCGATGACGTTGATGTTCTCGCGGCGGAAGGCGATCTTGATGACCTCGCGCATGGTGGCGCTGTCATCGATGAAATAGACGGTGGGGGCGGAACTCATTGCACTCCTCCCTCGGCCAGCTCGCGGTCGCCCTCATCGAGCTCGCGCAGCGCGTCGAGCATGAGCTCGGTGGCGGAGCGCAGCACGGTGCGGGTGGCGGCGGTGGCGCCGGGGACAAATTTGTAGACTCCGGACTCCTTGCCGTTGCAGTTCTTGACGATGTGCACGACGGCATCTTCGCCGATCAAATCGCCGCTCTCGGCATGAGTAATCTCGCCGCCATCGAAGAACATGATGCCATCGAGCTCATCGGCGTTGACGTGCAACGCGCCGGTCTGGCGCGAATGGGTGAGCATCTGCACCACGCCGGGCAGGTCCATGTGCGAGAGGCTGCCGCTGAGCACGGCCTCGGTCGAGCCCAGCATCTGCGTGGGCTGAAAACCCTCCTGATGGCTGCGCAGAAAGGCGCGCACGTGCGAGGCGACCTGGGCGGGGCCGGCGCGGCGGTCCACGTAATCGTCGCAACCGGAGCGAAAGGCCTCCATCAGCGCCTGGTCGCCGCCATCGCCCATGGCGATGATGGGGATGTGCGCGGTCTTGATATCGGCGTGCAGGATCTTGGGGATCTCGTGCGCCCCCATCTCGCGCAGATTGGTGGCGCAGACGATGGCGACGGGTGCATCCCACTCCAGCATGGTCATGGCGTAGGCGGTCTGGGTGCTGTGGATGACCTCGAAGCCCTCCTGCTTGAGCGCATCGGTGAGGCGCTTGGCAAAAAATACGTTGCTATCGATGATAAGGATCTTGGGCGGCGTGGCCGCGGGAGCGGTGCTCATACGCGCGCCTCCCCGGCCGCAAGTCTTTCCAGGTCAACGACCTCAACGATCTCGCCGGAGAGCGGCAGCAATCCGGTGACGTAGCCGGGCAGGCGCTCGCCGGGCGCGACTGCAGCGGCATTCGTCAGTTCGCACTCGCCGGTCACAGGGATGGCGGTCCACTCGGCGGCGCCATCGAACTTGCGGGTGGCGATGAGATAGAACTTTCTCGCCGGCGGATCCGGGCCGATGAGCACCTGGGCCACGTCGAGCACAGGCACGATGCGGCCGCGGCGCACCAGCACTCCGCTAAGCAGCGGCGTGGTGTGGGGAAACGACTGCAGCCGGTCGGGCCGCGCCAGCTCGGTGACTCGGTCCGCGGGCAGCGCAAAGCGCTTCTTGCCCAGCGGGAAGAGCACGAAAGCCTGCGCGCCGGGCTGCGTCGGTCCTGAGTTGGGCTTCGCTTCCGCCATAAAAGTTTTTCTATCTGCCTCCAGCGGCGCGGGCCAGCGGCTCCGGCTTGGGCAGCGCCGATTGCAGAGTGGCCAGCTCGCTCTTGCCCAGCAGAGCCGCCGGTTCGAGCACGGGCACAACGTCATCGCCGATGAGCGCCAGCCCGCGGTACCAGTTGCGCTCCTCGCCCTGAAAGGCGCGGGGCAGCGGATTGAGCGCAGTGATCTCGGCCATGCGGTCGATGGAATCTACGCTGAGGGCCACGGCCGAATCACGCAGCAGCAGCAGCCGGGTAGCGTGCGAGCTGAGCATGCGCAGGTGGAGGTTGGCATCCACCACGAAATAAACGCGCTCGCCGCGTTCGAAGAGGCAGCGCACTTTGCTGCCGCGGGCGAAGCCGGAGCCGAAGGGGCGCAAACCTTCCAGGTTGCGAATCTCTTCCACCGCCTGCGCGGCGATGGCGAACCTGGCTGAGGCGACGGCGAACAGGATCACCGCTTCGCTGCGGCGCGTGCGCGGCTTTTTCTTTTCGATGCGTCCCAGCTTCATAGCGCACCTACTTTGGCGGCGCCATGAACGTAGAGCACGCGCTTTTCGATGGCGGCGTAGATGCTCTCGATGGGCAGCACCTGGTCGACGGCGCCGGTCTTGATGGCTTCGGCGGCCATGCCGAAGATGATGGAGCTGGCTTCATCCTGCGCGATCACAAAGCCGCCGGCGCTCTTTATGCCCTGCACGCCGCGCGCGCCATCGTTACCCATGCCGGTGAGAACCACGGCGATGCTCATCGGGCCGGCGAAGGAAGCGGCGGTTTCCATGGCGACATCGGCGCAGGGACGGTAGCCCGCGATGCGCGGGCCGTCATCGAGCGTAAGCCGGCCGCTACCGGTGACGCGGACATGATGCGACCCGGGGCAAACGTAGACCGTGGCCGGAGTCACCACCTCGCCGTTCTCGGCCTCTTTGACTTTGATCTTGCAGACATCGGCGAGCTGCTTGCTGAATTGGCCGGTAAAGTTGCCGGGCATATGCTGGGCGATGATGACGGCGCCGGGGAAATCGCGGCTGAACATAGGCACAAAGCGCATCAGCGTGGCCGGGCCGCCGGTCGAAGATGCAACCACTACCAGCGGAAATCTTCCATTGCCGCGGGCGAAGGCGGGCGTGGGCACCACCATGGCTGAAGCCGGGATGGCGGGCTTGTAATGCAGGGCAGCGGCGCCGAGAGGTGCACCGGCGGCGGACTCTTTGGGCGCAGGCTCGGTGCGCGGAGCCGAGGCGGCGATCTCCTGCTGCAGGCGGGAGCGAACCGCGGTGCGGATGACGCGGACCTTGGCCGCCATCTTCAGCTTGCGGCTGAGCTCTTCGCGCACGCTGTTCATATCGAGATCGATGCCGCTGGAAGGCTTGGCGACAAAATCGATCGCGCCCAGCTCCAGAGCCTTCAGCGTGATGTCAGCGCCTTCGCGTGACTCCGAGCTGACGATCAGGATGGGCCGGGGATGCGACGACATGATGAGCTCGGTGGCTTGCAGGCCATCCATGTGCGGCATGTTGATATCCATGGTGATGACATCGGGGCGCAGGGCCTCGGCCTGCGACACGGCCTCGCGGCCGTCGCGGGCTTCGCCGATGACCTCCATCTGCGGGTCGCTGCTGATGATGCTCTGCAGCACCTTGCGCATGAAGGCGGAGTCGTCGACGATGAGGACGCGGATCCGTTTGCCTGGCTCTGCCATTGCGAAAGCTCTATCCTTCGGCGGCGCTGTTGGCCGCGGTTGCTGCCGACGCAGCAGGTTTCTTGCTGCTGCGCCATCCGATCAGGTCGTTCACGGTGGCGATCAACTGGTCTTCCTGCACGGGCTTCACCATGAAGGCGGCTGCGCCCTCTTTCATGGCGCGGTCGCGGTGCTTGGCGCCGGCGCGCGAGGTCACGACCATCACCGGTAAGTCACGCGTCTCCGGCTGCTGGCGCAGGTGGGCCATCAGCTCATAGCCGTTCGTACGAGGCATCTCGAGATCGGTCACGACCAGGTCGCAGCGACTCTGGGTGGCGATCTCGAGAGCCTCCAGTCCATCGGACGCAAGTTTCACGCGGTAGCCTGCTTTTTCAAGCATGCGTCCGACAAACTTGCGAACACTGATGGAATCGTCTGCCAGAACAATGACTTTTTCTTCTGGCACAACATCGATGGCGGCGGCGGGAATCGAGCCGTGAGCGACGGCGGTTGCGCCGGGTGAAAAGATGCGGGCGGCGCTGGTGCTGGTCATGAGCGGACGGCGCTCGATGGATTCGCCCACGATGAGGCGATTCAAATCCACCAGCAGGATGAGGCTGCCATCGGGTGCGATGGTGGCGCCGGGAAACATTTTGACGTTGCGCAGGTACTCGCCGAGGTTCTTGATGACGATCTCGTCTTTGCGCACAACGTCTTCGACGATGACGCCGACCTGGCGGCCGCCGACATTCACGATGACCAGCCGGTAATAGCCGTTCACTGGCTCGACATGGTCGAGGCCGAGCTGCGCATCGAGGCGGACGACTTCGGTGACGACATCGCGCACGCGCGTGAGCAGCTTGCCGCCCACTTCCTCAAGCTCCGCAGCTTTGAGGCGGCGGATCTCTTCCACAAAAGCCAGGGGAAAGGCGAACAGGCTGGTTCCGCAGCGCACAAAGAGCGCCTGCGAGATGATGAGGGTGAGTGGAACCTTGAGCGTGAAGCGCGTGCCCAGGCCCTTCTGGGTCTCGATCTCGATCTCACCGTTGAGCTGCTCGAGGTTGGAGCGGACGACATCGAGGCCGACGCCGCGGCCGGCGAGCTCGGTCTTGCGCGGCGCGGTGGAAAAGCCGGGATGGAAGAGGAACTCGAGCAGCGCGCGCTCATCGAGTGAGGCAGCGTCTTCAGCGGTGACCAGCCCGGCTTCAATAGCCGTCGAGCGGACGCGTTCGTAGTCGATGCCGCGGCCGTCATCCTCTACTTCGATATAGATATGGTTGCCACGATGGTAGGCGCGGACGGCGACGTTTCCCACCTCCGACTTGCCGGCATGGTAGCGGTCTTCGCCGCGCTCCAGACCGTGGGCGACAGCGTTGCGCACCAGATGGATCAGCGGATCGGAGATCTGCTGGATGATGTTGTTGTCCAGTTCAGTCTCTGCGCCGGCGAGCGCGAGCTCAACCTGCTTGTTGCTGGCCTTGGCGGCATCGCGCACGGTCCGTGACAGGCGCGTGTAGAGGTTGCCGATGGGCACCATGCGCGCCTGGGTGATCTCATCCTGCAAGCGGTGGGCGAGCTTGGTGAACTCATCGATGTCGGCATCCACGCGACGGACGAAGCCATCGAGCTGGGTGAGGACTTCGGTGATATCGGCAGAGATTTCGGTCAGCGAGCGCGAAAGGATGCTGAAGTCGTCGTAGCGATCCATCTCCAGCTCGCTGAACTCGGCCAGCGAAGGATCGAAGGAGCGCGAGTAGCTGGAGAAGCCGCCACGGAAGGGATAGGCCCCCATGCTCCAATCACCGCCATTGGCGATGCCGCGAAGTTCGGAGCGTCGGGAGCGGTCGGCCGGGCGCTCGGGCTGGCTGCTGTTCAAGCGGCTGAACTCGTACTTCTGCTGAAACTCCGCCACTTTGTCAGACATGCGAGCTTTGGAGAAATTCAGCACGTCGGCGAGCTTTTCCAGTTCGGCGACGCGGCCCAGCATGCGGGTACGGTTGATCACCAGCTCGCCGACGGCGTTCATCATCTGATCCAGACGCTCGAGAGCGATGCGGACTGACTTGGACTGCGGCAGCGCGGCGGGCTCGCCTTTGCGAGGCGGCAGAACCAGCTCGTCCTCTTTCTCTTCGTGTTTCTTCGTTTCAACCGCGGAAGGCTCCGCGACTTCGGCGTGCGCCGCTGGCCCCTGCGCCTGCAGCAGGGGAGCGACCGTTACCGGGGCAACGGCTTCAGCGGCCGGTGCCTCGCCTTCAACCTCTTCAGGAGCCAGTCTTGCGATGCGCGCCAGCAGTGACTTGACGGATGCCTGCATGGTGGCTTCATCGGGCCACTGGTGATAAAGAAACTTCTTGAGCGAATCGACCGATTCCAGGCAAATGTCGACGATCTCAGCGCTGGGTTTGAGCGCGCCATCGCGCAGACGGCCCACAAGATCCTCGGCACGGTGCGCGACCCGGGCGATGCGCTGCCACCCGACCTGCGCGGCTGAACCCTTTACCGTATGCATGGCGCGGAAGAGGCGGTGAATGTTCTCGCCAGCGTTGGGATTGGCTTCGAGCGCCAGCAGGCAGTCGGTCACGACCTGCAGATGTTCTTCAGCCTCAGGAACGAAGAATTCCAAGATCTCCTGCGGAATCTCAGCTTCTGGCGGCAAATCCGGAATCACGACCGGCGCGAGCGCCGCGGGCATTGCTGCTCCAGCTTCTTGCCAGGTCCCATCGGGAGCGAGCACCTGGCCAGGCGGAGGCGAGCCGAGCGCTGCGGCCTCCGCTGCCGGCGCTGGGGCCGGAGCCTCTTCCACGACCGGCTGCTGGAAGGCGAAAGGATACTTCTGCTTGAAGGCGTTGATCTCTTCCAATGCCTCGACCGCATTGGCGCTGATCATGAGCAGGTCAGATTCGAGGACTGAAACCGCTTCAGAGATGAATTCGACGATGGGCCCGGAGGCATCGGCGCCGATGCCGGCATTGATGGCGTACTGAAAGATGTGGGCGAGCTTGCCGGCGACCTCGGAAAAAAGCGGGAATCCATAAGAAGCGGAAGTCCCGCCGAGGGTGTGGGCAGAAATGTAGAGCCGTTCCAGGTCATCGGCGACAGGGTATGGGTCCTGCAGGATGGCGGAGTATTCGCGCAGAAACTGCAGGTGCTCAGAAGCCTCCTGCAGGAAGAGTTCGATGAATTCGCTGTTCGGCGGCAGAGGAGCAGAGAGGTCGCTCATGCTTTTTCTCCTCCGCTGGCAGCAGTACTGCCGGTCGCCACCGCAGCCGCTTCCTTGCGCGCTTGCGGCACGATGGGCTTGTGATAAAGGATGCAGTCGCCGTACACGCTGCTCTCGAATCTGACTCCTGCCTTGGCGACCGATTCGGCATGGCCGACGAAGAGATACCCGCCTGGTTCCAGATACTCGTAGAAGCGCTGGATGAGGCTGGCCCGCCGGTCTTCGCTGAAGTAGATCATCACGTTCATGCAGAAGATGATGTCGAAGCGGCCCATGTAGACTGATTGCGCCAGATTCATCTGCGCGAACGACACTAAGTTGCGCAGCTTGGGCCGCACCATGAACTCAGTGCCCACCTTCGTGAAATACGCTTCTTTCTGGCGCGGGTTGAGCGCCGAGAGCTCACGCGCGGGATAGACGCCGCGCTCGGCAACTTGCAGGGCCTGACGGCTGACATCGGTAGCGAGAATGTGGATGTTCCAGGCCTCGGCGAATTCGAGCGAATCGCAGATGGTCATGGCGATGGTGTAGGGCTCTTCGCCGGTGGCGCAGCCCGCGCTCCAAACGCGCAGGCTGCGGGGATTCTCCCAGAATTTCTTGGTGTGCATCTCGCGCAGCACTTTCCTCTCCAGCGCTTCAAAAACGGAGGGGTAGCGGAAAAACGAGGTCTCCTGGGTGAGCAGGCGCTCGAGCAGCGAGTCGTACTCCACGTTGGAGTTGCGCATCAGGCGCAGCAGATCGGCGCCATGGGGCAAACGTTTCTCCTCCAGGTGCTCGCGGACGCGCTGAGAAAAAAAGCGCTCGCGAGATTCATCGAAGAGAATGCCCGAGCGTTGTTCGATGAGCGCGCGAATCTCCGAGAGTTCATGCTCGGTGAGTCTGGCGCTGGTGATCTTCTCAGTCATGCTGCCCCATGATCAGCGGAGCGCAGCACGGGCTGCGCTCACGCTCTGCGCTAGCGGCGCAGAGCCGATGCCATCTCCAAGACCTGCGTGCCTGCTCCAGGAGCGCCGCCGGAGGCGATGCGGAACTGAGAGAGCGCCTCATTCAGCTGTTCCGAGAGCTTCACCATGTTCTCTACGGTCCGCGCCGTCTGCCGCGCTCCCTGCGAGGTCTGGCGCGTGATGTTGGAGATGATCTGCATGGCATTGGCGACACCTTCGGTGCCGCGCACCTGTTGCTTGGAGGCGAGCGAGATCTCCTGCACCAGTTCCGCCGATTGCCGCACCACGGAAGAGATGGCTTCCAGCGCTTTGCCGGCCTGATCGGCGAGGCGGGCGCCGACTTCCACTTCCTTCGTGCCTTCTTCCATCACCACCACGGCTTCGTTGGTTTCAGCCTGGATGGCTTTGATGAGCGCGGCGATATCTTTGGTAGCGGTGCGCGAGTGCTCAGCCAGCTTGCGGACCTCGTCGGCAACCACGGCAAAGCCGCGGCCGGCATCGCCGGCGCGCGCGGCCTCGATAGCGGCGTTCAGCGCCAGCAGGTTCGTCTGCTCGGTGATGTCGTTGATGACGTTGATGATCTCGGAAATCTCCAGCGAGCGGTCGCCGAGGGATTTGATCTTCTTGGCCGTGGCCTGCACCGAGGCGCGGATGCGCTGCATGCCTTCGAGCGTGTCGCGCACCGAGCGGTTACCCTGCTCAGCGGCGTCGAGAGCGCGGCGCGCGGCCTCTGCGCTGGCTTCGGCGTTGTTGGAGACCTGCTTCATGGAGACGGTGAGCTCTTCCACGGCGGAGGAGGTGTTGGTGATCTCCTGATCCTGCTGCGTGGCACCACTGGACATCTGCTCGGAGGAGACCAGAATCTCGTTGGCGCTGGTGGAGACATCGATGGCGGCCTTGCGGACGCGCTCCAGCACCTTGGCAAAGTTATCGAGCATGTAGTTGACGGAATCCACCACGTTGCCCAGCGCGTCGTTGGTGACTTTACCGCGCAGTGTGAGATCGCCACGGGCGATCTGGCTGGTGATGGTGAGGAACTCGGTCACGCTCTTCTGCAGGGAGTCCTGGGCTTCCTGGTTGAAGACGGTGCGTGACACTTTATCAGCGGCGCGGTTGAGATTCTCGCCGATGTAACCGAAGTCGTCGGCGGAATCGATCTGCACGCGGGCGCGAAACTCGCCGTTGCCGAGACGCTCGCTGAATTCGGTGAGCTCGTGCAATGGGCGCACGACTTTCACGTCGAGCACGTAAAGCACGAGACCGGCGCCGACGATGATCAGCAGGCATCCGATGAGCATGCGGAAGCCGGCAGGCCCGCTGAAACCGTCAATGAATGACAGGCCGGGCGAATTCGCTCCGGCTGCGAAGCCGGTAAAAAATGCCAGAGCCAGGATGACGAACATCGCCACCACCAGCATCCAGACTGTTGAACTCAAGCGACCTTTCATAAGGTCCTCCCAGGAAAACTGCCGAAACGAACTGCTAAATCAGGCTCACCGGAAATGTCTCGGTGAGCCGCTTCAGATCCAAAGCCAGCGCCAGCCGGTCTTCATGGCGCAGCATGCCGCAACAATGAGGCACATCGTGCGGAGCTTCCTCCACCAGCAACGGGTCTGAAGTGGTGAAAGTGCCAATCACTTCATCACTGGCGATACCCAGGCGCAAGATCTCATCATCGGCGTGGCGCATGGAGGCAACGACGACATGCTTGGGCGGCAGATCGGCGCGACGGCCCTCGGTGAAGGCGATATCGATGATAGGCACGATGGAGCCACGCAGGTTGAAGATGCCCATTAGGAACGGCGGCGCCAGCGGCAGGCGCGTCAGTCCCGGCCACTCGACGACCTCTTCCACGTCGAGGACTGAGAGGCAAAACCGCTCTCGTCCGGTGCGGAAGACGCAATATTGCCGCTCGGGCACTCGCTCTTCCGTTTCCGCAGCCACCTCGGCAGGCTGCGGCTGCAGGCCGGCCGAATCAGGCGCGGGCTGCGCTCCGTTCTGCTGATCGAGTTGTTGCTCCTCTGGCATTCTTATCGCACCAACCGCTGCACCGTTCCCAACAACTGCTCCGGAGTAAACGGCTTGACCACATAACCATCCGCGCCTTGCGCTTCAGCCCAGAACTTATCGCTCTGCGAGTTCTTAGAGGTCACGAGCACAACGGGAATGCGGCCAAATTCCTGGTGGCTCTTCAGTTCGCGGCAGGCCTGGAAGCCGTTGCGGCCGGGCATAACGACATCCATCAATATGAGGTGCGGCCGCTCCACTTCAACGGTCTGCTCGAGGCGGACGGCGTCAGGGATGGAGACCGACCAGTAGCCGGCGCGGTCGAGCACCGATTTCATCAGGCTCGTTTCCGCCTGAGAATCATCAACGATCAATATCTTCTTCAAGAGGCAAACCTCTCCCGACGGTTATCCAGTTAAGGATGTGCAATTGGCCAGCCATATGGCAGCAGGGCTGCTGCAAAGTAAGATATTACCTAAGATCATTAAAATCAATATCTTATAGCTATGGGAGACGGGCTATTGCGAGGTGGAAGGGATGTGGGAGCGCACAGCTGTCTCAGAATGAGACTCCTTCTCAGCAAACTGCATCTCGCTTTCGAGCGAGGAGAAGCGCTGCAAGACTTCGTGCATGCGCAGCGCCATGGTGTGGATGGTCTCGATCTGCTCGCGGGTATCGGCGGTGAGGCGGCCGGGCTCCATGAGCAGAAGCTCGGCATTGCCCAGCACCGAGGTGAGGCAGTTGTTCAGACTGTGACGCATCTCGAGCATGTAACGGCCGAGCGTGGCGTGCCGATGATTTGCCGCCAGGTTCTGCTCGGCCTGCTGCAGCTTGCGCATAGCATGCGAACGCCGCAGAATCTCGGCGGAAAGTTGAATCACGCCATCTACCCACCCATCGTTTTGCCGAACCACCAACGCTTTCGTTCCCAGATCGCGCACGGGCACGCTGCCAGATTCAGGAACGACGCATATCACGGCATCGCCAATACTTTCCAGGCTCTTCAACACGGCCGCGAGATGATTGACGCGCGGACCGAGGATGGTCACGTTGTGAGCCAGTGTGATGGCGTTGGTGAAAAGGTCGCTGCCCATCAAGGTGAAGGCAGGCACGGTGCGCTCGGTCTGCCAGCGGCCGACCACGATGCGGGCAAAATCAGCATCATCGCTGAGAATGAGCACAGACTCCTCGGTGCGTGACTCCTGGATGCGCACGGGGTGGCCGTTGTGCGGGCGAGAGCGCTTCTCGTTACCTGCGTCGGCTGCGTTTCTGGATCGCTCGCTCAAAGCTTCCTTTCTCTCACAGAGATTCACTTGCCGGCTTTATCAGCTTCTTCCAGCAAAGCAGACAACCGCTTGCTGGTAGCTGCGAGGTTGACGGCCGAATCGATGTCCTTTGCCTCTTTGGCCACAGCAATGCGCGCCTGGATCTTTGCCGATTCAAGCTGAGCAGTCTTTATGGCTGCACGCAGGTCAACGGTCTCACCTTTCTTGCGGCGCTCGAGCGGAGCCATCAACAAGGCGCGGGCCGCTACGGCGCGCTGCAGACGTTCCGCAGTCTCATCGCTGCCCTGGAGGAATGAAGCCACTTCCCACGAGGAGAGCATCAGCTTGATGCCGTTCAGAACCACGTTGGCGACCGCACCCGGTTTGACCGCAGCTTTGCCGAGATCGCGCTTGATGTGCTCGACCGAGGATTGCAGTTCAGAAAGAACCGCAGCAGTCTCAGGTCCCGGAGCGGCCTCGGCGGAAGCAGCTGTGCGCTCAGAGGGATGTTCCACATGCAATGTGCTGATCAGGCTGGGAGCAGCATCGGATTTAGGCAGAGGCTCACTCTGACGCACCTCAAGCGGAATGGGACCGCCCAGCACAGGAGCCGTAGGCTGGGGAGGAGGCGCAGCTGCAGCTGCCGCCTCAGGTTCCGATATGCCATTGCCACCCGGGGCTGCGGCCGGCGGCGCAACATCACGAACCGCTACTGGAGATGGAGCCGGGGCCGAGCCGGCTTCAGGCGCGCGCGCAAGCGCATCTTCCACCGCGCTGCGGATTTCAATCAGCTGCTTAAAGTTTTGCCCAGCAGCATAGGCGGCGCGAAAAGGCTTCTTCCATTCGTGACAGATGTCGCGAAGGGCTTCGAGCGTCTCGGCCGGCCCAAGTTCGGCGCGAGTGCAATCTACCGTGGTCACGCCCCGGCGTTCGAGCTCGTGAAGGGAAAAACGAATAGCGTGGAGGTCAGCGGCGATCAGCCGCACGAATGTGCGGCGCACGAAGAAATTGAAACGCGTGATGGCTGCGAGAGCCGTAGGACCGAAGTACATTTCACCGGCGCCGGACTTGAGTTTGCGCATCTGGTCGAGCGTTCCCTGCTCCAGCAAATCGCGCAGGCTGCGAAGGGCTTCCAACTGGGCCGTGGCCTGCTCCAGAGGCTGCAACCATTGCGGCGGGTGAGCGCCGACTTCTCCCAACAGCGGCTCGAGCACCTGCGCGATCTCATCGAACTCAACATTGCGCTCGTAAAATCCCGGAGGAGCACAGGAAGAGAGATACTGCACCAACAGGAAGTCGATCTTGTCGCGGTCTACTTCGCCCTTGTTCTCTTTCTCTAGATGATGGCTGACCAGAGCGCGCAAATTCTCTTCTGTGCCGAGTCTGGAAGTCTGCAGAAGCTGGCGCAATTGGTGGACGTGGACGCGGTCATCCATGCGCGAGAACCACTGAGAGACGCGCTGAAGGGTCTCAGGTTCGCCGCGATCGATGGGCGACTCAAGCTCGGGACAGGGCGACCCACCAAGAGCAAAGCGCTCCATGAGAGCGCCGTAGACAACATACAGCTTGCGGGCTTCACGCCACTGGGCAGCGATTTCAGAAAGTGGCGGCTTGGAGGTCGTGCTCATCGCTTGATGATCCAGTTGGCAATGGCGCGCACAAAACGCGCTGCTACCGCGGTGCGTCCTTCCTGATACTGCACCGCCACTACTGAGGCTTCGGCCTGCAGAGATCCATCGGGGCTCTCCAGGCGAACCTTATCTTCAAACCCCAACGGCAACGAGGAGGCAAACAGCACCTCATCGGGCGTCCCAAATTCGATCACCGTGTTCTCATGCAGAGCATCAGCGGCAGGCATATCTCCGCCGGACAGCTCGGTAACACGAACTGGGATGCGCACAGCAATGGCATCAGGAAAGAACTGCGCCAGCTTTCCGACCGAGGACTCCCTCGCAGAGACCGCTGTTTCGTGGGCCACCTTGACCTCAAATCCTTTCGCGCAAGGGGCTCGGCCCACACGCGAAGCAGATTGACGATTCTTCACCACCGTCTTCGTTCCAGGTTGGTTCACCCGGACTGAGACGCTGCGAGGGGCGAAGCTCGACGGGCGAGCAAAGTGCAAGCGTGTGGCCAAATCGGGACTGACGTGACGCCCACCTAAGTCCTTTAGTTTCTTACGCTGGCAAATGCATGTCAGGGCCTGTGGCAAGCTGCTGTCTCAGGATGAAACAGCGTCTCACCGATGGCAGCCAGCGGACGGAGCTTTATTCGCGGGTCAAGACCGCAAAATCCCGTGCGTGGTCCGGCCAGGTATGGCAGTTTGAGATAGCGGGCAGCACATCTTCGGGGTTGGGGACAGCAACCCACATATCCGCATGTTGCGGGGCCATAAAACCTTGCTTGATGGTGCGGTCTAGCATGGCTAGCAGCGGATCAAAGAAGCTGGCGATATTCACGATAATGACCGGATTGAAATAAAGGCCAAGGCGTTTGAGAGTGATGGCCTCCAGCAACTCTTCGAGCGTTCCGCAGCCGCCAGGCAAAGCCACGACTGCATCGGAGTCGAGCAGCAGGCGGCGCTTGCGCTCGCGCATATCGTCTACGAGCTGCAGCTCGGTGAGATTGGGATGGCCCCATTCCAGATCCTGCATGAAGCGAGGAAGTATGCCGATGATCTTTCCGCGATTGGCGAGGGCGCCTTCGGCCAGCTTGCCCATCAATCCCAGGCGGCCGCCACCGAAGACGATCTGGACTGAGTGTTCGGCCAGAATCGAGCCCAAACGATAAGCTGCCTGCAGGTACTCCTCCGCGACACGTTCACTGGAAGCGCAATAGACGCAAATCCGTTTGGGAGCCATCAGGCGCTGAGCGATTTCTCTTTCAACAGATTGTAGCGCTTGAGTTTGCGGTAGAGAGTGGCGCGGCTGATACCGAGCATCTTTCCAGCCAGGGCCTTATCGCCATGTACCTGCTCAAAGACACGCTGGATGGTGATGCGCTCGATGTCCTCGAGATCCGAGGTGGAAGATGAAGCGGGCGAAATCGGAACAGCTACATCCTCGTCGACAGCCACCGGCGACGGCTGGGCTGCGCGGATCGCCGGCGGCAGATCGAAGACGTCGATCACGTCGTGATTGCGCAGCGTGACCGCCCGCTCGATGCAATTTTCCAGCTCACGCACGTTGCCGGGCCAGTCGTATTGCAGCAGACATTTCATGGCGGCGGCAGAAATATGCAGCGACTGCTCAAGAGCGAATTTGTCGAGAAACCACTCGACCAGAGCAGGGATATCGCTCTTGCGCTCGCGCAGCGCAGGCAGATGAATGCTGACAACATTGAGGCGGAAGAAAAGATCCTTGCGAAAGGTGCCGTTGCGGTAAGCGGCCTCGAGGTCACGGTTGGTGGCGGCGATCACGCGGACGTCGATCTTGACGCGTTCGTTGCTGCCAACACGGCGAATCTCTTTTTCCTGCAGCACGCGGAGCAACTTGGCCTGCATCTCAAGCGGCAGTTCACCGATCTCATCGAGAAAGATGGTACCGCCGTCCGCAGCCTGGAAGAGCCCCTTGTTCGCCTTCACGGCCCCGGTAAAGGCCCCTTTCTCGTACCCGAAGAGCTCACTTTCGATGAGGGTGGGCACGAGCGCCCCGCAATCCACTGCCACGAAGGGACGGCCAGCCAAGGCGCCGCGGAAGTGAATGGCGCGGGCAACAAGTTCCTTTCCCGTGCCGCTCTCGCCGGTGATGAGCACGGGTGTGCGCGTGTCCTTGAGGCGCGCGACCAGCCGAAGCACGTCCTGGATCTTGGCCGAGGAACCGACCATTGCGTTGAGCTGCATCTCTGTGCTCACGTGTTCGCGGAGGGCCTGGTTCTCAGCCACAAGGCGGACTTTTTCTGCCATGCGCTGCAGGGTGAGCTTGAGCTCTTCCACACGGAAGGGCTTGCCGACATAGTCGTAAGCCCCCAGCTTCATGGCCTGCACGGCGCTTTCAATCGAGCCGTGCGCGGTCATGATGGCCACTTCGGTGCGCGGCAATTGCGCTTTGATGCGGCGCAGCAGCTCCACACCGGTCATGTTGGGCAGCATGAGGTCGGTAAGAACGATGTCGGGGACCTGAGTCTCAAGCTGGACCAGGGCGGCCTCGGCGCTCTCAGCCTCGCTGCAGGCAAAGCCGAGTGAGGCACCGATGGTGGTGCAGAGCTTGCGGATGCTCTGCTCGTCATCCACGATGAGGAAGCGAATGCGCAGGTCGTCGGTCACGGCCGGGCGCCTGCCTTTCCGATGATGGACTCCACCAGCATGATGAGCTGGCGGGCGCGAAAAGGCTTCTCAATGTAAGGCACTCCGGTGCTGCGAAGTACGGCGGCGGTCTCTTCGTTGGCGGTATCGCCGGTCGTGAACAGCATCCTTGAAATCAGCTCGGGACGATGCTGAACGATCCAGGCGTGGACATCAGCGCCGCTGACTCCTCCGGGAGTCCGCATATCAGAGATGATGCCCATATAGCGATCTGCAGCCAGGCGGTCGAGGCCTTCCACCCCAGAACTCGCCGGAACGACGCTGTATCCATGGCGCTCGAGCGCAGTGCGGATGAAGGCCATCACTGAAGGCTCATCCTCTATTACCAGCAAGGGCAACACTGCCGAGGCAGCGTCGGAGCCAGTCACGATGGATCTCCTTCAGTAGCAAAGGCGCGGTCGGCATCCTCCACCGAAGGCGCCAACGGAAGGCGGACAACGAAAGTCGCTCCTCCGCCTTCATTGTTATGACAAGAAACATCACCCCCATGCTCGCGCAGAATTCCATAGCAGATGCTCAATCCCAGCCCGGTGCCCTTGCCCACCTCTTTGGTGGTGAAGAAAGGATCGAAGACGCGGTCGGGATGGCTGATGCCGGGACCGTTGTCAGTGAAAACAACTTCGTTGAACCGGTCGCTCTGGTGGGTGCTGATCTCAATGCGGCCGGCGAGACCGCTGGCGCGCACGGCGTCATAGGCGTTGTTGAGAATGTTGAGCACCACCTGCTGCAGCTGGTGTGGATCGCCGATGATCTCGGGCAAATTCTGCTGCAGGTGCTCCACTGCCTTTACATTATGGTTCGCGAAATCGTAGGCGCGAAGCTGCAGCGTCTTGCGGATGAGCGTGTTGAGCTGCACGGGCTCGCGGCGCGGCGGCATCTTGCGCGCAAAGCTCAAGAGATTCTGCACGATGAGCTTGGTGCGCTGCGCTTCCTGCACGATCACATCGAGATCGGCGCGCGCGGACTCGGGAATCTGCGGATTGTCGGCGAGCAAATCCGCGAAACCCAGGATGGCTGTGAGTGGATTGTTCACCTCGTGAGCGACACCGGAGACGAGCTGGCCGATCGCAGCCATCTTTTCCGTATGCCGAAGCTTGCTCTGCAGCGTGACCGATTCAGTGATGTCAGTCATCACCACGACCACGCTGTTCACGTTGCCCTGTTCGTCGCGCATGGGGCTAAGGTTGGCGGAGAACTGGCCCAGCGTGCCATCGGAGCGAAGCAATGACAATTCGAGGTTATCAACCTGCTGGCCCTGCAGAGTGGCTTCGAAGGCGGCCTCCAATACCTCAGCCCCGGAGGGATGAACGAACTGGCGCAGGTGGTGGCCCAGCAGATCAGTTGCCTGGTAGCCACCGGCTTCAAAGCAACGACGGTTGGCAAAACTGACCAGGCCGGCGGTGTCAGCAACCAGAATCAGACTCTGAGTGTTGTTGAGCACTTTGCCGTTGAAATCACGCTCGCGCAGAAGCTGCGCCTGAAAGCGTTTGAGCTCCGTGATATCGAGAATCAATCCGCGGTACTGAATGATCTTGCCCTCGGCATCTTTAACGGCAAAGGTATTCTGCAAGGTATGGACCAGGCTGCCATCCTTGCGCCGCAGCGTCTCTTCGAAGTTGCGGATAACGCCCTCGTGCTCCAACGCGGCCTGAAAGCGGCGGCGGTGAGTGGAATCGGCATAGACATCGCGCTCAATATCGGCCTGAAGAAGCTCTTCAGCTGAGTTGTAGCCGAGCATGCGAACAAAAGCATCATTCACTTCCACGAAGCGGCCTTCAGGAGTGGAAAAAAACAGGCCTTCCTGGATATTGTCGAAGAGTTCGCGATAGCGGCGCTCCACCTCGCGGCGTTCCGTGATGTCTTTGAGCACGTGAATGGTTTGCAGGCCCTCATCGAGCGCGCCGTGAATACGGGAAGTGGAGACAAGATAGTGCCTGCCCAGGAGAGGGTGCGTGTAATCCGCACCTTCATCGATGGCGCGGCGGCAGAAGGGACAGGCGCTGCCTTCACGCGCGTGAGGAATCGAAATAAGGGCACGCATACTGATGCCGATCAGTTCGGCCGGCCGCGTCCCGATCGATTCCGCAAGCGAGCGGTTCACCCGCAAGACCCGGTTGCTCTCATCATGGACAACGATGAGGTCATCCATGGCGTCGAAGATCTCCATCCAGTGCTGGTTCGCCTGAGCAATGCGCGAAAACAAGCGGCAATTGTCCAAGGCCACGGAAGCCTGGCCAACTACCGCGTGTAAGAGATGCTCATCGATCGGCGATCTAGCATCGACAAGACACAGCAGCCCCAGCAAGTCGCCGTTGGCGCTGCACAGGCGCGCGATCGTCATCTGCTTCCAGCCAAGTTGGACGGAAACCTCATTTCCCAGGAACTCGGCAGCCGGGCGGCCGGCTGAGCCTGGATGCGCCGTTGCACAGGTTGTGAGGGAACGGTTCAGAGCGCGAATAGCGGCGCGGTCTGGCTCAACGGCAGGATCGTGGACTGCGACCACTTCGAGTTGATCTCCCTGAGCAAGAGCCAGCACGGATGCGCTAGCGTCGAGGATGTTGCAGGCGTGCGCGGTGAAGGTGCGAACCAGATCTGGAAGGCGTAGAGACGAGCCCAATTCCAGCGCCAGCGCCATAAGGTCGTCGGCCCGCTTGCGATGTTGGTCTGAGGCCTGGAGCAAGGCCTCAAAGGATGGGCGAACAGGTTCTTGATGGGGCCTGGCGGGCGGTTGAGAGTTTGGAGGCGTGCGAGGCATTCCGAATCGCAGTCCGGAGCGGGTCATATATACCCGTCTCAAAACAATCTTCTGTTCGGGGGACAGTTGCCAACTTTACAGTGGCGTCTCACTTTGAGTCAACCTGTTTGTCTAAGGTAGGCCAGTTGGCAAACTCGGTACCGACAATGCACGTCTCATATTGAGATGAAGTGGTGCCGGACGGGCTTGCCCTGAGACTGTTTCAAACCATCTGGGAGATGCCATAAAGTACGGGTGTATTCGTAAGCTATTGTTATAAAAGATGTTACCAGCAACCACCGGGCCAATGCCTGAAGGCAAAGCCATGGCATCGTCGTTGCATACATCTATTCCTCGGATACGTAAGGAGGAGATGTGTCTCTCGACCGAAGAATGCTCAGGCGCGCCATGCTTCCCTTGCTGGTGGTGGTAGTGGGCATTTCCCTGCTCGCGCCCTCGGCAGCTGCGACGGAGCGCAGGGTCAAAGTGAAAGTGCAGGCTGTCTATCCAGAGCTGGCAAGGAGAATGTCGGTTAGCGGCGTGGTGAAGTTGGAGCTAACGGTCGCGCCCAGTGGTGTGGTAAAGAGTTGGAAGGTTCTGGGCGGCCATCCGCTGCTGGTGGATGCGGCCGTAGACGCGGCGAAGAAATGGAAGTACGAACCGGGACCGGAGGAAACGACGGAGTCGGTCGAATTCGCATTCAAGGGCAGCGAGTAAAGAGCAAAAGCGGAACCGCGGTTTTGCTCCCAGAGTCGAAGCACCGCGGTGTGGAGGTTGACTGTGGAACTGACAATCAATAAGCGACTTCATTACGGGTTTGGAGTAGTGCTGGCATTGCTGGCAGTGCTCATGGTCATCACGCTCGTGGCCCTCTACCATGAGCAAAGCACCCAGAAAAAGATGATGCTCGCCTTCCAGTCGGCGCGGGATACCGAGGCGATCCGCTTCCAGATGATGCGGGACCGGGAACTGCTGGATGGCTATCTCTTGAGCGGCAGCACGGACGACCGCGACAAGCCCAAAGCGGGCGTGGAAAAGATGGCGGAACTGACGCGTACTGCAGCGGAACGCGCACAGCTCTTACAGAGCGATCAACTGAAAACGGCTTTCAACGAGGCGCAGGCTGGCGAACAGGAGTGGTTCGACAAATTCGCATCGCAGCTCATCGAGAAGCGCAAGCAAGTGGATGCAGGCAATGCGACGGTGGCGGAACTACAGATCCTGTATCTGAATCTCGATCCGCCACGGTGGATCAAAGAGGCGAACCAGAACCTGGATCAGGCGGCCAAGGCCAGCACCGAGCTTTACGAACAGCAGAAGGATGCAGCTGAGACTGCGGCAACGGTCACCTATCTCACGGTCATCTTCATCACCCTTGTGGCGCTTGTGGGAGGTTTCTTCATCGCCCGTATGACCGGCCGAGCTATTGTGGAGCCTCTGTTCAAGCTGATGGTGGTATCCAAAGACATCAGCGAATCGGGCGACCTTGACCAAACCATCGACATAGAGCGAAGCGACGAGATCGGCGAGCTGGCCAAGAATTTCAACAACATGATCGTGTACCTGAAGGAGATGGCAGCAGTCTCTGAAGCCATCGCGGGCGGCGATCTCACGGTGGCGATCGAGCCGCGCTCCAAGCGTGACACCTTGATGCATGCCTTCGGGCGAATGACGGAAGGCCTGCGCAGCATGGTGAAGACAGTGCGCGACGGGGCCTCACAGGTGGCGAGCGGCTCGAATCAAGTTGCGGATGCGTCGGAGGAATCGGCCAAGGTCAGCGTGCAGGCTTCTTCAGCGATCGATGAAGTGACCAGCACCATGCACGAGATGAGCATCAACGTGCAGAACATGGTGAAGAACACGCAGACGCAAGCGTCGAGCGTGAGCGAGACCTCGGCTTCCATCGACCAGATGGTCACCTCCATCCAGAGGGTCGCAGATACCTCCAAGGTGCTGCTGGATATTTCCCACCGCTCACGCGAGGAAGTGCAAAGCGGGATCGCAACCATGGACAAGACCACGGACGGCTTGAGCCGCATCAATGTGGCTATTCAGTCTTCCGGCGAGATCATCAGCGCTCTGGGGCAGCGGGCAGATGATATCGGCAAGATCATCGAGGTGATCGACGATCTGGCGGAGCAGACCAACCTGCTGGCGCTCAACGCAGCCATTGAAGCGGCGCGCGCGGGCGAACATGGGTTGGGTTTTGCGGTGGTAGCCGATGAAGTCCGCAAGCTGGCAGAGAAGTCGGCGGCTTCCACCAAAGAGATCGGCGACCTCATCTCCAGTATCCAGAAAGAAGCTCGCAAGGCAGTGGAGAATATGGAGCGTTCCACCGGCATCGTGAACGAAGGGTTGACGCTGGGCAGCGAGCTGCAGGGCGCGCTGAAGAAGATCTCCAACGTGGTCACCGAAGTCTACAAGTTCGCGCAGGAGATCGGGGCGGCGACCAGCGAGCAGTCGCACGGTTCCACGCAGATCGCGAAAGCGACCAGCCGGCTCAACGAGATCACCCACGAGATCAATTCTTCGGTGGAGGAGCAGGCTTCGGGCGCGCAGGCAGTAGTACGAGCCATGGAGAAGATGCGCGAACTCATCGGGCAAACGACTTCAGGCTCGACCGAACTGGCCGCTTCAGCGGAGCAGATGTCCAAGATGTCACGCTCGCTGATGGAGGCGATGGACCGCTTCGTGCTGGAATCGCACAATGGGCGCAGCGGCCAAAGCTGGTCACGGCATGAAGAAAGCGCACCGCGGATGGCAGGAGCCAGAAACTAAGAAGAAGTCTCTATGTCGAAGGACCTGCACATCGTCGGCTTTCGAATCGGGCGTGAGACCTTCGGGGTGCCGATCTCGCTAGTGCACGAGATCGTACGCGTACCAGATATCACCGCGGTGCCGGAAGCGCCGGAATGCATCGAAGGGGTCATCAACCTGCGCGGCAAGATCGTTTCGGTCGTCGACCTGCGCAAACGCTTTGGTGAAAAGGAGATCCGCAGCGGCAAGAAAAACCGCATCCTGGTGGCGGAGGTAGAGGGTAAGATGGTCGGCCTGATCGTGGATTCGGCCTCGGAGGTGCTCAAGGTGCCGCCCTCAGAGATCGAGCAGCCACCCAATGTTTTTGAAGAAGGCGAGTTAAACTACGTGACGGGCGTGGGCAAGCTGAAAGACCGGCTGGTGATCCTGGTGGATCTGACCAAGATCCTGCAGCATGGCGAGCTGCGCCGGCTGGGCGAATTCGCCGACTCCCAGACTCTGAACAGCACCTCGGCGGCATTATGACCGGGGTGTGAGCTACCAAACACTCAAGACTCATGGCCACTTCCACGCTGCAAATTCAAATCTCCGAGCCTGAGCTCAAGCTGCTGCAAACCCTGGTGTATCAGGAATGCGGCATGTTCTTCGACGAGCGCCGGGTGCATTTTCTGCAGGACCGCCTGCAGCGGCGGCTGAAGGCCACCGGCATCGACTCCTTCTATACCTATTACCGCCTGCTCACCAGCCGAGAAGGCAAGACTGAGCTGGCCGCGCTCGTGGAGAACCTGACGGTCAATGAGACCAGCTTTTTCCGCAACAAGCCGCAACTGGACCTTTTCCACAAGGTGATCCTGGAGGAGCTGTTGCAGCGGAAGCAACACCGCCGCGACTTCACGCTCCGCTGCTGGAGTGCGGGCTGCTCCACGGGGCAAGAGCCTTACACGATGGCGATGCAGATCTGCGATGCGTTGGCGTATTACTACCTGCGCAATCCACTGCCCTTTGAGATGCCGTCTCCCAAGCCGTTGATCCCTCCGCCGTGGAAGGTGGAGATCCTGGCCTCGGACATCAGCTATTCAGTATTGCGGGTGGCGCAGGAGGGAACGTATCCCGAAAACCACATGGAGCCGGTGGATTACAGCTTCCGGCTGCGATATTTCGACAAAGTGGGCGACCGCTACGCCATCAAGAAGGCAGTGAAGGAATTGGTCCACTTTGACTTCCACAATCTCAAGACCGAATTTCTGCCGCTGCGCAACGACGTGATCTTCTGCCGCAACGTGATGATTTACTTTGATGAGGCTGAGCAGAAGCGCCTGATCGAAAAGTTCTACCGCTGCCTCAATCCTGAGGGATACTTGCTCATCGGCCATGCCGAGAGCCTCTTTGGGCTGACCGACAAGTTCAAGATGATCCACCAGAACAACGGCACGGTGTATCAGCGAATCGAGACGTCACAATGAGCTTCTTTCCTGAGGAGCAAGGCGCAGAGCTAAAAGACCTCTTCTTCGAGAGCGCGAAGGAGCTGCTGCAGGCACTGAACGAAGAGGGCTTGCAGCTTGAGCAGCACGCGGGCGATGCGGAGATCATCCGCAGCGTACGGCGGACGGTGCACACGCTCAAAGGCGACTCTGCCGCCTGCGGCTATCGCGAGTTGAGCCAGTTGGCGCATGAACTGGAAGACGTGTTGACGCCGGAGCTGGGTAAGACCGCTGACAGCTCTCTGGCTGAACTGGTGCTCAGCGCTGCCGACACCTTCGATGCCATGCTCAAGGCCTACCGCAATGACACTCCTGTTCCCAGCGGCGACGCTTTGAGAGCTTACATCCGCCTGATAACGCACCCCGTGGTCACCGAGCACAAGGCGCCGGTCACCAAGTACAAGACCGCGTCCATGCAGTTGGCGGCAGGCTTCGCCTGGTCAGAGTACGAGCAGATGGTGATCACGGATGCGGTGGCTAACGGCAAGAAGGTGCTTCTGGTGGCTGTCGGCATTGACGAAAACTGCCCGCTGCGGGCTGCGGCACTGCAGTTAGTGCGCAACGTTCTGGAGGAGGCAGGCGACATCCTAGCGATGCATCCCGAGCCTTCGGCTGCAGAGAATGTGAATGTCATCGAAGCGGCGCTGGCCACGGATTTTGACCACGACTGGATCGTCCGCAAGTGTCAGATTCCAGCAGTGGTGAGCGACATCCTGGTCCGCCCTTATCAGCCAGCTCCACCCGACGACCCCAAGTCGGTCATTAAGCCACAGGAACAAGCGAACGCGGCTACCGGTAAGCTGCCCGGGATCGCTGCTGAACCGCCTTCTGATAGCGCCGCCAAGTCGGCTGCAGCAAAAGAGAAAGAAGCTGGCTCGGCGAGCGCGTGGGCGCATGTCGGTATCTCAGCCGATGGACTGGTACCGGAGACGAAACCAGTCGCGCACGAGCCACACCCAGTGCAAGCTGGTGGAGCCGCGCCGGGTGCAGCTGAATCCGTGCTTCGAGTCGATGCTGAGCGCATCGACACTGTCCTGAACCTGGTGGGCGAACTCATCATCGGCAAGTCGATGATGCACCAGACGATGAGCGAGTTCGAGAAGAAGTTCCCCAAAGATCCGCTTCGCAGCAGGTTTGCAGACGCCATGGCCTTTCAGGCGCGCGTGCTTTCAGACCTGCAGAAATCGGTGATGAAGATCCGTATGGTACCGGTGGAGCAGCTGTTCCGGCGCTTCCCCCGGCTGGTGCGAGACGTGGCCAAGGCGCGTGGCCGCGAGGTGAATCTGGAAGTCAGCGGCGAGGACACAGACCTGGATAAGAGCATCCTCGATGTGCTAGCCGAGCCGCTCACACATCTGATCCGCAACGCAGTGGATCACGGATTGGAGTCTCCGGCCGAGCGCACTGCAGCCGGCAAGCCGGCGCAGGGGCGGTTGCAGCTCAAGGCTTACCACCAGGGAAACCAGGTGGTGATCGAAGTCACTGACGATGGCCGGGGCATCGACCGCAACAAGGTCATTGCAAAGGCCATCGATTCGCGGGTCATCTCCCACGAAGAAGCCATGCGCCTGAGCGAGAGCGAGGCACTGAACCTCATCTTCCATCCCGGTCTGAGCACTGCCGAGCAGGTGACCGCCATCTCCGGGCGTGGCGTGGGCATGGACGTTGTAAAGACGGTGCTGGAGCGGCTGAAGGGCTCGGTCCAGATCGAGACCAAGGTCGGAGTGGGAACGACTTTCTATCTCAAAGTTCCGCTCACGCTTGCGATCATCCAGGCGCTGCTCTTCCGTGTGGGCGAAAAGCTGTATGCCGTGCCGCTGGCAGCGGTGGTCGAAATCACGCGCGGCTATGAGGACGAGTTCCATCGCGTAGACAATCGCGAGGTCTTCAAACTGCGCGATAAGATCCTCACCCTGGTTCGTCTGGGCCGGCTCCATAATTCGCCTGCCGAGCGGAGCAGCAAACGGCTGTTCATCATTGTGATCGCGGTCGGCGATCATCGCTTCGGTCTGGTGGTCGACAGGCTGGTCGGCGAAGAAGAGTTGGTCATCAAAGCGCTCGACGACCAGCTGGTAGCGACAGAGTTGGTGAGCGGGGCCTCGATCCTGGGCGATGGCACGGTGGTACTCATTCTGAACATCTCGGCCGTGGTGAACAAGCTTAGCAAGGCACAGCCGACAAGCATGCTCCCCGGAGCCAAGGGAGCCACAGCATGAGCGACCGCGTGAAAGTCCTGGTGGTGGATGACTCGGCGCTCATGCGGAAGCTGATTCCGCAGATCCTGCAGCGTGATGAGGGCATCGAAGTGGTCGGCACCGCCATGGATGGCACATTCGGGCTCAAGAAAATCGAAGAGCTCCATCCTCACGTAGTGACGCTTGATCTGGATATGCCGCGCATGGATGGGATGGAGACGCTCCGCCAGATCACACGCAACTACAAGCTGCCGGTCATCATCGTTAGCTCGCACTCTACCGCCGGGGCATCCGCTACCTTCAAGGCTTTGGCGCTTGGAGCATTTGATTTTGTGGCCAAACCGCGGGATGCGGCGCAGTCGCAGATGGAAGAGATCGCGCAAGAGCTCATCAGCAAGATCAAGGTTGCTGCCCAGACCGGCGTGAGCCGGGGACATGCGGAATTTGCGCTGGCCGGGGAGCAAAAGCGGCCGCCTAAGTCGGCCATGCGGACCCGGCATGCAGCCACCCGGGTGATCGCCATCGGCATCTCTACCGGCGGCCCGAACGCATTGCAATACCTGCTGTCGCAACTGCCGGCTGAGTTTCCCGGTTCTATCGTAGTGGTGCAGCATATGCCCGAGGGCTTCACCGATATGTTCGCGCGGCGGCTCGATGAATGTTGCGCTATCGAAGTAAAGGAGGCACGGTCGGGCGACATGCTGCTGGCAGGCCGCGCGCTGATCTGCCCGGGCAACCGCCACATCCGCGTCAAACGGATGCCTCTGGGCGACATCGTGGTGCTCTCGGATGACCAGCGCGTGAATGGACACAGGCCGAGCGTGGATGTATTGTTCCGTTCTTTGGCCCAGGAGTTCGGCAGCAGCGGCATGGCCTTGCTGATGACCGGCATGGGTGATGATGGCGCCGAAGCCATGGGTGCAGTGAAGATGGCCGGGGGAATGACCATCGCGCAGAGCGAAGACTCCTGCGTCGTCTTTGGTATGCCCAAAGCTGCCATTGACCGAGGCTATGCTTTGCGGGTAGTGTCGCTCGACGCGCTGGCCAATACGTTGCAGGCACAGAGCGGAACCGCGGAGCGCGCCAGTGTAGCGCGGGTTTAGAACCAGAAGTTGGCTGAGGATTTCGAACCGGGGCGTAGAGGAGACTGTTATGGATCAATTTGCGGTGCTGCTGCGCACCAAAGACAAGCAGCCGGTGAAGTATCTGATTGTGGACGACTCCGTTTTTGCCCGCAAGAATCTGGCGAAGATCATCGAGGGGTTTGGGGGGAAGGTAGCGGGCGAGGCCGGCGATGGGTTGACGGCCATCACGGAATATGACCGGGTGACGCCGGATGTGGTGTTGATGGATATCACCATGCCGCAGATGGAGGGAATTGAAGCAGCAGAGCGAATCGTGCGCTCGCACCCGGATGCGCGCATCATCATGGTCTCTTCGGTCGGCTATCAGGAAAACATCGTTGCGGCGCTGCAGAAGGGCGCACGCCATTTCGTGCAGAAGCCAGTGAAGCCTGAGGTCCTGTACGAGGTTGTGAAATACGTGATGGGCGATGAAGTCGCCCCCAGCGCACCGGCAGCTACAACCACTTAAGGGGGATTGGCCAAAATGCGCATGGAGTTGATCCAACCGTTCATTAACGCCGCAGATGCGGTGCTTTCAGAGACGCTGCAATCGAGCGCGAAGATCGGCGATGTCAGCATGGAGGAAGAAGCTTACCGCCGCCGCGGGGTTGCCGCCATGATCACCATCGTCGGCGACATCGAAGGACGGGTCATCTTCGACCTCGACCCGCCCACTGCCACAAAGATCGCCAGTCATTTCGCCGGCGGGCCGGTAGATGCAAGCGATGACCTTGTCCGCGAGACGGTATACGAGCTGGCGAATCAGGTGGTCGGGAACGCGGTCACGACCCTCAATGATCAGGGCGTGCGCTTCAAGATCTCGCCGCCCAGCCTGCATACGGAGGAAAAAGGCGTCTCGGGCAGCGAAGACACGGAAGCACTGGTGATGTGCTTCGATACTCCCAACGGCAGCGTTTTTATGAATATCGCCATGCGCTACAACCGCCGCCGACGTAGCGAGCGGATCGGGGCACTCTGAGCCGCAGGCGGCGCTTTGCAATCACTCCCTACACGATCAAGGCGTTACCAAGACAACGTTCGGGCTGGGCGACGCAGACTTGAGGGTCAGGAACACCGTGTCATTTCCGGTGTTCAGCACAGAAACATTGCCCGAATCATGATTGGCAGTGTAGACGCGACTGCTGTCGGAAGCAGCCGCAATGGAAACAGGATTCAAGCCGGGCGTGCTGCCCGCGGGAACAGTGGTCAGATCTATCGTCTTGCGCACCGTCAGGCTTCCGGCATCAACCACAGTCACACTGTTACTCGCGCTGTTGGCGACGTAGGCACGAGTTCCATCCGCCAGAGCTACGACCGAACGAGGCTGGGAACCGACCGGAATGGGACTCGCATTCAATAGCGTAGGCCGGCAAATGTTCGTGGGATCCACGCTATGGGAGATCACGGAAAGCGAGTTACCGGCCGTATTCACCACATAAACGCGGTTGAGCTTGGGGTCGAAGTACAGGAATGAAGGACCCGCTCCCACGCTGATGGCCGGGGTTTGAACTGTATCTCCCGCTTCGGTGCTGATGACAGAGACCGTGCCATCCCCCTGATTGGCGACGTAAACGCAAGCGCTGTCACTACTGGCCGTGACGTAACTCGGCGAAGAACCAATGCCCGCTGTGATGGTGAATGACGAACCGTCGGAGGAGTTGATTCCTGTGACGCTGTTGTCTCCCTGATTGGCGACGTACACCTTTGCTCCGCTCGGAAGTTGAACTACGCTTACCGGGTTGACCCCGGTCTGGACGCTCTGGCTCAATGCCAGGTTAGTCAATGAAATCACGCCGACATTTCCCGGCCCGCCCGCGCCACACAAACTGTTGGCAACGTAGGCATGCGTGCTGTCAGTGCTGGTAATGGAAACCG
>Ga0187779_10000039_pt1 | contig 94424 bp, 78 predicted proteins | sample 1015_Q2_SP10_10__FD_132435 | JGI IMG/M metagenome (GOLD analysis project Ga0187779, IMG submission 132435) | Tropical peat soil microbial communities from peatlands in Department of Meta, Colombia - 1015_Q2_SP10_10_MG | ecosystem: Environmental > Terrestrial > Soil > Wetlands > Peat | place...
GGCTTAACTTTTCCGTTTCGTGCACGCTGATCATTCATCGTCAGCATGCCTTACCCCTCCGGGCTCATCTTGTATTGGAAACAAGCCCCCTGCTTCAGGCTCATCATGCATTGGAAAAGACTGGCCCTTGACTTTCCTTCCAGGAGTGCTACAGTCCCACGCAACGTGCGCCGGCGACGCAGGGACGTCGCCGACGTTCCCTCCAACTGAGTCCCGGAAGGGGCGGGGCGCTAAGGCACCCGCCCCTATGTTTCAGCTCGTCTGCTGGCCCCTGCTGGTTATATCGCACTAAGTTCGCTTCGGGCCCGTTCCTTCTCACAGGCCGTGTTCACTGCTTGTCGTAGACCGCAGTGCTCTTGACCTTCTTCCCCTTTGCATCGGTTCCGCTCACCGTGACCGTGCGAGTTTTTCCGTCGGCCGCGACGGCGATGCGACCGCTCATGGTGACCTTGCCTCCTTGCTTGACGTTTAACCCCAACGTATGGTCGTCGATCTTCGTATACGACCGCATGTCTGAGTTCGGGTCCCCCGTGACCGGGTAGTCTTTGCCGTCGAACTTGCCCGTCCACTCGTTATGCGTAGGTTTGCCGGCACTGTCGACGCCATCTACTGTTACCTTCACGTCGTCGCCTGCGGCCTCGTAGACGACCATGGTGTTCTTCGATCCCCCGGGGGTAAGCTTCGACTTTGCCTCATTCAGTTTCCAGGTACCCATTTGAGCCTCTTGCGCGCAGCAAACGGCCGCTCCAACAAAGCACAGTGCTAGCGTCAGAATTAGGGTTCTTGCCTTCATTGGTCCTCCTGATTGAGAAACGGAATTTGTGTCTGATTGGCGGTGGCATTTTAGTACCGGGGAAGGCTGTCGGTAAACGTCCACTTAGCCTTTCTGCCGCTCGAGTTCCGAACAGCTTGTTTCGGCGATAGAATCTAGTGCACCTGCTATCTCGCGCCCTAGCCTACGCCAACCTCGTCCGTAGTGGGTCAGTTTGCAGCCCACTATTCCTCACTTGTTGACAATCCCCTTTCCTCTGGCGCATGTTTTCCCTTCAGCCGTTGTGCTGCCGGTTCTTCTTCCTGTCCCGTGGAGGTCTTTATGCTCTCTGACGCCGCCCTACAAGAGTTCCGTACTTCCCTCCGCGGACAACTTATCCTTCCCACCGATCCCGGCTATGACGATGCCCGCAAGATCCACAACGCCATGATCGACAAGCACCCTGGGCTGATCGTCCGCTGCGCCGGCGTTGCCGACGTGATCACCTGTGTCCACTTCGCGCAAAAAAACAAACTCACAGCCTCCGTTCGCGGGGGCGGCCACAACGTCGCCGGCTTTTCGCTTTGCGACGGCTTGGTCATCGACCTCTCCTCCATGAAGAGTGTCCACGTGAATCCCGCCGCACGAACCGTGCGCGCCGAAGGTGGAGCCACCTGGCAGGACGTCAATCACGAACTCCAGGTTTTCGGCCTCGCCGCCGCCGGCGGCTACGTCGGGACCACTGGAGTGGGTGGGCTCACTCTCGGCGGAGGACTCGGTTGGATGGTCCGCAAGCACGGACTGGCCCTTGATAATCTGCTCTCTGCGGACATTGTCACTGCTGACGGCCGGCTCCTCACCGCCAGCGCAGAGCATAACTCCGACCTCTTCTGGGGGATCCGCGGCAGTGGCGGCAACTTTGCGTCGTCACCTCATTCGGATTCAAAGTTCACGATGCGGGAATTGTTCTAGCAGGTCTGGTTCTGCACCCCGCTAGCGGAATCTCGCAGCACGAGGAACGCCCCTGGATCACCCGCCGGAAGGCCGATACGGATGCGGAGGCCAACCGCGAAAACCTGCTGCGCATGATCGCGCTCAAAGAACGCCTGCCCGACCTGATTATCGTACCTGCGCATGACATGCGTGCTTTTGCCGGAATCCCGAGGCTGTCTCAGGCAAGCCCTGAGACCCCGGCATCGCCGTAAGCTTGGATCTGCATTTCCCACCTCGGCCCCCCCCCAAAGGCCTAGGCGGCTGGAGCCCGCGTCAGGCCGTTGCCTGAACTTGTAGAATTGGGGCCTGCCCATCCGTCATACGTTCAGGCACATGTAAATGGAACCCCTTCCCAAAGGAGAAACGTGATGCAATTCGCCTTGCTCATTTACGAGTCACCGGTAGCCTTTGCCGCACGAAAGAACGACGGTGTCGATCCCTACACAGGTGCCTGGCGCGCGTACTACAAAGCTCTCGTCGATGCTGGCATCTATGTTGGCGGGGACCCCTTGGAGGTACCCGAGACCGGAACCACGGTGCGGCTTACGGATGGAAAGCGCTGGGTACAAGACGGACCCTACGCTGACACCAAGGAGCAGTTGGGCGGATTCACCATCCTGGAACTCCCGACGCTTGACGCAGCCCTCGACTGGGCCGCGCGTTGCCCCGCAGCCTCGCTCGGGGCTGTGGAGGTCCGTCCGCTCGCGCCACACATGAAGCGCAGGGTCACCGGATGAGTGAAAGTGGTCAGGAGAACGCGCATCGCACAATCGAGCGCGTAGCCCGCGAATCGTACGGCCGTCTGGTCGCTTACCTCGCGTCTCACACACGGGATGTGGCCGCCGCTGAAGATGCCCTCAGCGAGGCCTTGGTGGCCGCGCTCAGGGCCTGGCCGCGACAGGGGGTGCCACAAAATCCCGAGGCATGGTTGCTGACCGCGGCGCGCCATTCGCACATCGATCTCCTACGTCATCAGCGTGTGGTTTTCGAGGCCGAGCCGACTCTTCTGCTTCTCAGGGAAAACTCTCCCGAGACCAGGTTAGCGACTGAGTTTCCGGATGAACGGCTCAAGTTGCTGTTCGTGTGTGCCCACCCGGCGATCGATCCGGCCATGCATACGCCCCTGATGCTGCAGACCGTCTTGGGCCTGGATGCGGCGCGCATTGCCCCTGCCTTTCTCCTCTCACCGAAAACGATGGGGCAGCGGCTGGTGCGTGCGAAGACCAAGATCCGCGATAGCGGTATCCCGTTTGAAATTCCGCAAGAGGGTGAATTGCCGGAAAGACTGGAGGCAGTGCTTGAGGCCATCTACGCCGCGTTTGGGATCGGCTGGGATGACATGGCGGGCACCGACCAGCGTGGCCGCGATCTGGCCGAGGAAGCAATCTGGCTTTCGCGGGTACTTCTACACTTGATGCCCAGCGTCGCCGAGGTGCAAGGTTTGTTAGCACTTATGCTCCACTGTGAGGCACGACGCCCTGCGCGAAGGGGGCCCGATGGCCGGTACGTTCCTCTGTCCGAGCAGGACCCGAAGCAATGGTCGCGTCCGTTGATGGAAGAGGCGGAACGTCATCTGGCCGAAGCGTTCAAGCATGGTCGATCCGGCAGGTTTCAGCTGGAAGCTGCAATTCAGTCCGTGCACGCTGAGCGAGCGCACAGCAGGCAGACCAACTGGGCCGCCATTGTGCTGTTCTACGAACAACTGATCCGTATGGCGCCCGCTTTTGGCACGCGGGCTGGATACGCTGCGGCGGTCGCCGAATTGAATGGACCTCCAGCCGGACTTGCCGTTCTGGATGCGATTGACCCGGAAGCCGTCGCTCGTTATCAGCCCTACTGGGCAGTGCGCGCTCATCTCCTGCAGCGGCTAGGGAAGACAGGTGAAGCCTCAGCTGCCTACGACCGGGCCATCGGCCTGGCCGAAGACCCTGCCGTGAGAGAGTTCCTGCTGCAAAAGCGGGGCTAGTTTTCTCAGAGTCGCAGTAGAAATCCATTCACCTTGCCCGTCATCCCTATAGACGCGGCTTAGCGCTCAAGCTTTGCCACCTGACCAAGAGGTGACGCCATGTGCCCATTCTGCTTGTCGACCATCGGACTAGTCGTAGCCGGTGCAGTCTCTACCGGCGGGCTGGCGGCGTTGGCCGGGAGAATGTCTCGCAAGAACGGAGTAGGAGAAAATCCGCTGAACTCAAAGGAAAGGAAGAATCAAGATGTCGACGAACGTGATACGGCCGAAAATCGTTTCCCGAGATGAGTGGCTTGCCGCTCGCAAGCAATTGCTCGCCGAGGAAAAGGAATTCACTCGCCAGTACGATGCCATGACCGCAAAGCAACGCTCGTTGCCCTGGGTTCGGATCGAAAAACAATACGTCTTCGATGGTTCCTCGGGAAAAGTGACGCTCGCCCAACTGTTCCAGGGCCGGAGCCAGCTCTTCATCAAACATTTCATGATGGGACCGGGTGCCAGGCATCAGTGTGTCGGATGTTCTCTTGAGGTCGACCACGTGGAAGGCATCCTTGAACATCTCGAAAACCACGACGTCTCTTATGTTGCCGTGGCCCGAGCGCCGATCGATGAAATTGAAGTGGTCCGTAAGCGAATGGGCTGGCGGTTTCCTTGGGTTTCGTCCTACCAGAGCGATTTCAATTACGACTTCGGCGTGTCTTTCAAGCCCGAGGAGGTGGCTTCCGGCAGCGCTCTCTACAATTTCCAGCCCGCTCCGCAATGGGCCGCCGGAATCCAAGACCTTTCTGGCGACAGCATCTTCTATAAAGGCGAGCAGGAACAGATTTTTCACACTTACTCGACATACGGCCGTGGCGGCGAACAGTTCCTGGGCATTTACAGGTTCCTTGATTTGACGCCGAGGGGCCGCAATGAGAACGGACCATATCATTCCCTTCCCGATTGGGCGCGGCCCAAGAACATGTACGGCAAAGGAGGCATGGTTGAGCCGAACGGCCGATATCACGCGCCGAGTTGCGCCTGCTCTGCCCACTGGTGAAAGGAGAACAGTATGCACATTACGCACAAGTTAGAGGCAATTCTTTGACAACAAGGTTACAAGTGTGCTGAACCCAGTCTCCTGCCCCTGAATCAAATGGTGTATATGACTTGGAAAGCAGCCTTGCAAGACTAACCGGCTCTGGCCATTCACTGCGGTGACAGGAAGTAACGCAGAGCACATGGGAGCGAACCTGCTCCCGTGCAATGCGGCAGCCCGGTTGCAAGCCCGGACGACGAAGCAGCACTCGAGACGGAAACAATCTGACTCATGAAACGCAGCAGTGTGTGGGTTATCTCCTCTTCTTTAGGCGGTCGAGTCGTAATCTAGCGGACGGTATCGCTGTCGTTTCGGCGTAGCAGCCTGAGCTCTCTTCTGCTGGAACACCTTGGAGGTCGCATGGGAACACGGCTGAAAGACGGACAACATGCTGGGTGATTGGGAGGAGCGCGACCATGCCGTTGCCGCGGCAGCCAGTTGCCCCATGACTGACTGCGGTGCATTAGCGCTTGCCTGTCGGTCGGCAGACCCCACCGGACGAGGCGATGCCGAGCCATGGGAGTTCATATGCCCGCGCTGCGGAGTCGACTTTAAAGTTCCAGAACATGAATTGATTTTTCAGTGGGTCGGGGTGGATTGGTTCTTGGAGAAGATTCACGCCGCATAGCCCCGAGTCGAAACCGGAATCCTGGGTAGGGTTCGCAGGCGACTCAACGTGATCGACAGCTTAGTTCTGGCGACTGACCGAAATATATCCCGGAATGCGTCAGCTGGAATCCACGGACTTGTCAAAGCGATTCATCCCCAATCCCGCAGATGACCCGGGCAATGTGACACTGATCACTGTGATTTTGCAGCACAAGTTCCATTCTTCGTCTGAACCATCCCGGGAGTTCCAATAAAGCGAGAGTCACTCGGTTGAAAACTTGCACGTAGGAGGCTCAAGATGGACTGCACAAAATGGCCATGGAGCTGGGAAGAAGAAGCGGAATGGAAGGCGGAACTGGAAAACAGAGATTATAGTTTTCTCGAGGACTTGATCGATAGCGCCGTCGAAGGTGGCATAGCGGATTTGCGCGATGTTCTCGGATCTCCGTGGGAGGACAATGCGGAAGAGGATGACACTCTCGAGAAATATTCGGTCACGGCGTGAGTTGTTCCAAGAGGGTTCGGCAAGGCGCAGCGCGCCGGAACCCTGGACGCATTATTTGGCCCGTGAATCGAGCTGATTTTGCGCTCTCCGGGACGCAATTCCGCATATCTCTTACTTTTCGTGAACCACCTGACAGCCAGCGGCGCTGGTGTGCAAGAGAGGGTCAATGGGCCCAAATGCCCATCCACGGATGGTGTAGGCTTGTGATCGAGGTTTGAGAAGATGCCATTTGAGTTTCAGCCCACGCTAAAAGGCGTGCTTGTCGAACTGCGGCCGCTTCGCTCGGATGACGAGGACGATCTGTTCGCGGTTGCGTCGGACCCGCTCCTTTGGGAACAGCATCCGGCTCGAGATCGCTACAGGCTCGAGGTATTCCGCGCCCTTTTCCGTGAATCACTGGAATCCGGAGGCGCATTAACCGCTCTCGACTGCAAGGAGGGCAGAATCATCGGATCGTCCCGATTCCACGCCTACAACCCACAGGCCAGCGAAGTGGAGATCGGATGGACGTTTTTGGCGCGATCGCACTGGGGCGGCAAATACAACCGAGAGATGAAACAGCTCATGTTGCAGCACGCCTTTCGATTCGTGAAACGCGTGGTTTTTCTCATAGGCCTGCAAAACGTACGTTCACAAAAAGCGATCGAGAAATTAGGGGGCGTTCGTGTCGGCTCTAGACCCGACGCTGCCGGACGAAACTCTTACCTGTACGAAATCACATCGGTACCTGTCTGAGGTATGGAGCCGCCAAGACGCTTGCCGGACCGCTTCGGTTGCGCCGGCAACGGGACAGGAGATCTTGAGCCATACCATAGTCCGCACCGCGTGCTCCCGCTCGGCGAGCCCAAGTGGCCAGATCGCCCCACGCCCACCGTTGGTCATCACGGAGTTCGCTGCTCTCATTGCTCTTCCATGTACAGTCTCATGCTACAGCCAGCTCGCCTCGATCCGTAGCGGACTGCTTTTACTCCTGACCGGTGCTTCGAGATCAGACTCTCAAGACAGCCATACTCTTGAAACTAATTGCCAGATAGCGAATCTAAGAAATTGGAGTCTGATGATAGCAACGATTACGCAATCATTGGAAAACGCAGGTCGAGAGATTTTGCGGTACAGCTTGAATCTTGTCTTTGCCTGGTACGAAGGCACTAAATTCACACCCTCCAACCTGGATGGCATCACCATTCTCATCCCGGAGAGCAAGCCTGCGAGCGTTCGTCTGCCTTGAGGCTATTTTGCGCGTGCCGACCCGCTAACTGAGATGGGGTAGCGTGTCAAGTGCTCAAGGACAGACACATAAACAGAACGGGGCAAGTCCAGGGCATGTGCTGCTGGACAGCCGGTCAGCTAGGCTTGCGATCAGACGAGGCTCTAAGGGCCGATGCCGTATCACTTGGTCTTGGCGGGGGACTCCACAATGTCGGCTTTGTATCGCTGGAAAATGGCTTCGACTTCACTCACTTCCCGCTCACCGATGCTGTGCTTTCTGAGCGCCTGTCGAGTGTAATCTAGGTTGATCTCCCATTCAGTTTCAGTGATGCCAAGACCAGCGTGAGAAGTCCTCATGTCCCGCCCAATGTAGAGACACGGTCCACCTGCCAGCTGGCATAGCTGATCTACGAACAACTGCCGCGCCCGTTGCTGAGAATCAGTGCTGCGGCCCATAGCAAAGCGACTAAACTTTGGATCGTTTCTGAGCATCTGGAACAGGTCATCCACAACAGCCGCAATCACGTCGTAACCGCCGAGTCGGTGGTACAGCGGAGAATCCACAGTGGTGGGGGTCATGAGCTCGGATTATAGCGAAAGGACTGCCCGCGCGAACACACAGCTAAGCAAAGCATGGGTCTCAGAAATCCCAGTCCAGTAGGAGGCCGGGGTCCGGGGATTGACCATGACCGTGCTCGGCTCGAATGAGGGCAGGGCTCTTCAGTCCGCATTCGCCTTTTTCACTTCCGGCTGAATCAGCAGGCCCTCTTCGCCGGTCAAAAGTAGATCCCTCATGAGGGTTTGGAGCTGTTGACTCTGGCCCCACTAAAATCTCTACAATGCTCCCGTCGGCAGTTGGGCTGTGGGACGGCGCCAGAGGCAAAGGGTATCCGACCATGAGGTGCCAACCGAAGGGGACACCGAGCATGGATGAGCAGCGGGCTCTATTAAGACATTTTCTGGCCGCTCTAGCCTACCGGACGCAGAAAGCGCTTCGTGGCGCGCCACCGGACTTCTCGGAGTTCAGGCCCCCACTTCTGGTTCGTACGCCTCATGAATTGATTCGCCACATGGACGACCTCCTGGGATATGCTCGAACTTTCTTTGTTGGTGGTACTTACCGTGCGCCTGTACTGCACGACTTCGTTGCGGCTGTAGCCCATTTTCACGAAACCCTTGCAGAGCTAGCACAGCACCTTGAACGGGGAACCAAGCTGCAAGGCATCACGGCTGAAATCCTGTTGCAGGGCCCCTTTTCCGATGCTATGACCCATGTCGGCCAACTGGCCATGTTGCGACGGCTCGCGGGCAGCCCCGTTCCTCCTGAGAACTTCGTGTTCGCGGCCATCACCCCCGCCAATTTGGGTGTCGATCAACCGCTTCCCGTTAGTCCTGACAAAGATTGGCCGGAAAGACTTTGATTCAAGCAGTCCGGAGTGGGCCAAGATTCTGGGGGGAGTAAAGCTGACCCGTAGGCTGTGCGGAGGTCTCGAGTGCCGGCTTTAAATCGGAGGAGCGCGTGATCGGGAATGTTGTGGCATCGCTCAGACAGAATCCTGAGCTCGCAGTGTTCCTGACCCTCGCGCTCGGATTCCTGTTGGGACGGGTGCGGCTTGGGACGTTCAGGCTCGGAAATGTCGTTGGCACGCTGCTCGCGGGCGTGCTCATCGGCCAACTCGCCATCGAAGTGCATCCCCTCGTCAAGATCGTGTTCTTCGATCTGTTTCTGTTCGCGACCGGCTACAAAGTGGGCCCACAGTTCTTCCGGGGGCTCAAGAAGAATGCGATGCCGCAAGTGTTGCTGACGGTAGTCTTGTGTGTAACGAGCCTGATAGCCACGGTGGTGGCGGCGAAGTTGCTCGGGTATGACTGCGGTACCGCTGCGGGCCTGCTGGCTGGCGCCTTCACAGAGAGTACGGTCATCGGAACGGCAGGGGACACGATCGCCCGGCTGAATTTGCCGGGTGCCGAGAAGCAGAGACTGGTGAACAACATCCCGGTCGCGTACGCGGTGAGCTATCTCGTTGGGACCGGCTTCGTCGTCTGGTTCCTCTCGAGTCTGGCGCCGAGGCTGCTGGGAGTTGATCTGAAGGCGGAGAGCCGGAAGCTCGAAGCACAGATGTCCGCGAGGCCCACCGAACCGTCCGGCGTGCGCGCGGGCTACCGGGAGTGGGACATCCGGGCGTATCGCCTGGCCGACATCTTTGCGAGTTGTCGGATCGCCGATCTGGAAAAGTCCTTTGTGCCGGAACGCGTGTTTGTCGAGCGAATCCGCCGCGACTCCAAGTTTCTCGATGGGACGCCCGATACCGTGCTGCTTGCGGGCGATGTCGTCGCCGTAGTGGCCCGCCGCCGCGTGCTGCTCAGCGCGGGTTTCCCGATTGGTGTCGAGGTCGAGGACCGCGAACTGTTGGACTTCCCGGTGACCACGGCCGATGTTGTTGTGACAAACCGCGCCGTTGTGGACCAGACGCTTCCAACCCTTGCCGAGGAGTACGGCCGCGGCGTCGCCCTCCAGAGGCTTATCCGAGGTGCGGAAGAAATCCCATTCACGTTGGAGACCACCGTGCAGCGCGGCGACCTGCTTCGCATCACCGGTGCTACACAGCATGTGGAGCGCGTAGGGAAGATCCTGGGCTACATCGAGCGACCCTCGAGCGAGACCGACGTGGTGTTTGTCGGCCTCGGAATCCTCGTGGGTGGGTTAATCGGTTTGCTGTCGGTCAGGGTTGGCGGTCTGTCGCTCAGCCTCACGGCCAGCGGTGGCTCTCTGATCATGGGGCTGGTGTTCGGGTGGCTGCGATCCGTACGCCCAACCTTCGGTCGCATCCCCGAACCGGCACTCTGGGTCTTCGACACCGTCGGCCTAGCGGTCTTCATTGGCGTCGTTGGCTTGAACGCGGGGCCCAGCTTCGTCACCGGTCTGCGCGTCACCGGACCGAGCCTTCTCCTGGTGGGTTTTCTCGTTGCCCTGACACCACACGTGGCGGCGCTGCTCTTCGGACATTACGTGCTGAAGGTGAACCCGGTGATCCTGCTCGGCGCCTGCGCGGGCGCGGGAACGGTAACGGCGGCGCTGCGGGCGATTCAGGATGAAGCCGAAAGCAAGCTGCCAGCACTCGGGTACACGGTGCCGTACGCGATCGGCAACATCCTGCTGACTGCGTGGGGCCCCGTCATCGTGATGCTTACCAGGTAGTCATTCCCCGCACTGGGATTTCGCATACCCCGGCGAAACTCCGGCAGCGTACCTTGCTGCGCCTGCATCTCTTCCATCTATCAGCCGGTTGAGAATGCGACAGGTCTGGCGCGACCTCTGCCCGCCCGGGCTGCCATGCGCGCATGGCCTAAGGACTAAGCAGCACCTTCTGCGACAGTTCCTTGGGCAAGCCGGCGCACTTCGGTTTCCTCAAGTCGAAATTCCGTGAAACCGCAATCCAAACAGACCGTGATCTCTGGAAAGACCAAGACGGTCGGATTCCTCAGGTTATTGAGTCCGGGCAAATGAATATTGATTTCGCTATTAAACCAGCTCTGGTTTTCTGATTGGCACAACTTGCACGACATTCCAACCTCCTGGCTGAGCGGCACGAAATAGACAATCCGTCCGGGTACTAGATAGACTCGCGTATCTTACAGCGAGCGACTTTACATCCCTCTGCGAGCGTTCGTAACCGGTGGACAGAAAGGGCGGGAGAGCGAGCCCGCCCCTTCCAAGGAGAGACCACGACTGTCACATTTTGCCGAAGGTCGCGGTCATTCGCTGAGGCAAAACCCACCAATCATACCAAATCATCGCCAAATTTGCTGATAGGCAATATCAACTAAGCGATATTAGACGGCTTGCCGAACGATGCGCCTGGAGTATCGCAACCGCGAGGTCAACGTGCCACGAAGTGGGAAGTCCGCAATGAGGCCAAGAACACAGGCAGTGGCCACGACTGCTTTACCACCGCTCTCGAACGATGTGCGGGCCGTCATCGTTCGTACCTGCTGAGGACCTCTGATTCTACGAGGGCGTGTGAGCTGCGGCTTCCGTTGAAAGTCTTCGGTCAATTTCTAGTCAGTGTGTCGGTCGCCTCTCAACTAGAACCTCGTTGGTTGGGTTGAGACTCGTTTCCATGTTGTGAGCCTCCAATTCTCCTTCCTGATCTTCCGAGCGACGTAACCGTAAAGGGCAGGGTGATCGAGATCACTGCTGCTCTTTCCGCATATGCTAACGTTCTGTGAGCCGGATTCTGTTTGACTCCGGAGTTTAAGGCCCCGGAAGTGTTACTCGACAGATCGCAGGGCGTTGACGCAGGCGGCCCGCAGCACCATTCCCATGCGGTAGCTTGGGCGCTAAGCAGGAAGCATCGGAGGTCGTCATGTTCTGCAATGGATGTGGCCAGGAAGTACAGCCGGGACAAGCTTTTTGTAGCAAGTGCGGCAAGCAAATCGTCGGTCCCGTAGCAGTCGCCAAACCCCTCCCGAGCCGAGTGGAGCATCATGTGCACTTGCTCGGCATTCTGTGGTTCGCCCTTTCCGCTCTCAACGCGGTGGGCGGCCTGTCCTTGTTCATTCTCGGCGGCACTCTGTTTCCGCACTTGCGTGAGATGAAGGGAGTGCCTCGGGACGTGCCCGTCGGTTTCCTCAGTTCGTTGTTTAGCACGCTTGGGATGATCGTGCTGGCCAAGGCGGCTTGCGGATTCATCACCGGATGGGGCTTGCTGCAACGCAAACCCTGGGGCCGCATGCTCGCTCTCGTGCTGGCCTTTATCGCGCTGTTTAATATTCCGTTCGGAACGGCGCTCGGCGTCTACACGCTGTGGGTACTGCTGCCGAGCGGGTCGCAACGGGAGTACGATGCTCTCGTGCCGGCACGGGCGGCGTAGCCCTTAGCGCGGCGGAGGATGCAGTTGGCAGCTTCAACGCGCGGCGTTCAGCAGCAGCCGCGGGGCAGTACGGTCCCTGAGATCCACAACGGCGCCCAATCGGCTGAGGAGGTCGATCCCCAGGACTCCGTCGAGCTGGCGGCCACAGGCGCGTCCGATGGCGGACAGGTCGATGGCCGACAGAGTCAGATTCCGCAGGTGGTGGTCGCCGATCACGAACTCGCTGAGCGTGATCTTCTGACCCTTGATCTCGGACGTTCCATTCCAGGATGTGACCGAAAGCCTCTGCAGGTTGCCGTGGGCGAAGGACTTTGCATTGAGGATGGATGTGGCCGCCGTGTCCAGCAGAAAGGAAAACTTCATTCCGGAAACACTGACCTGCACCACTGGCAAACCATCGCAGGTGGTCAGAGGAATCTCCTCCGCCGAACTCGCGTCGACCGCCGTGAAAAGCAGCAGCAAGAACAGAACAGGGAACATACGCGCCCCCGGCAACACCATAGCATAAAAACGAACGTTCGTGCTATTATTGTCCGGCGCGCGCGGCCCCCGCTTCGTTGGCTATGCCTAAGACAACCCGAGTCGTGACGAAACCAGGGCGCCCCAAAGGCGAGCGCACACGCGAGAACATTCTCCGAGCGGCCGTAGACCTGGCTTCGCTCGAGGGACTGGAGGGCCTGACCATCGGCCGTCTGGCCGATGAGCTGAAGATGAGCAAGAGCGGCTTGTTTGCCCACTTCGGCTCCAAACAGGATCTGCAGTTGGCCATCGTAGGGATGGCGCGCGAGATCTTCAAGGAGCGCGTAATCCGCCCCGCATTGGCAAAGTCTCCGGGGATGCCTCGTGTGCGCGAGCTCTGTGACCGCTGGCTCAGCCACGTAGAAGAAAAGGTATTTGCCGGGGGCTGCTTTTTCACGGCAGCTTCCTTCGAGTTCGACAGCCGGCCCGGCCCGGTCCGGACCGCGATCGTCGAGGCGATGCAACAATGGCTAGCCACCCTGACCCGTGCCATCGAGGAAAGTCAGAAAGCCGGACACATCCAAACCAGCCTGATCGCGGAGCGGTTCGCGCTTGAGATCTATTCGATGGCGATGGGCGCTCATTGGGCGTTCCAGTTGCTGGACCAAAAGACTGCCTTGGTTAACGCGCGCGAGACGATACTGGCTCGCTTGCGCTCTGAAGCGCGCATAGCGCTCTGAACCGGGCAAAGTTGAGGCGGCGGGAACCGTTGTGAATGCTGCTGGGCGGAGTCAAGATCAGGCAGAGGGTATGGCGCGGAAGGATTGGACGGGAAGAACCGCGGGAAAAGCAAGGGATGCGCCCGGCGTCAGTCGCGAGACGCACCCCTCCTACAATTGCCTTCCTGTTAATGGTCTTTTCTTCGGTGTCGGGCTACCTCGTCCACGAACTTTTTTCCATTCGGTGTCCCCAAGCCGGTGACGTTGTCCCAGCCTTCGTCCACGTTCAAAGAGGTGTCGGTACCGAAGGTGATGACATACCAACGCGTGGAGGTGCCATTGTACAGAGCAGTGTAAAACTTCTTGCGGGTCTCCAGCGGTTGGGCCAGGTCCTTCACAGAAAGGAAGGTGGTTCCCGCACTTGTCGTGATCGTTCCCCTCACGTTGTCATGCGAGCCGACCGGAACAATATCGGTGATGGCACGTTCAGACAAATCATAGAGTAATCGCGCGGCCTGACCGAGCGGCTCATGTGCCTTCTGGTTGGCAATGGCCCAAAGACCGGAGAACGTCGGACTGGCCAGACTGGTGCCACCATACGCAGCGAAAAACAATCCGCTGTTCGGTGGTGCTCCAAAGCAACTGGTGCCGTCGCAGATGATCTCGGCTCCAGTGTAGGGGTCCGCCAGGTAGGAAATATCGGGAACCTTGCGCCCCCTGCCCCGCAAATCATCCTGATAGCGTGGCTTGTTAAAGAAGTCGCTGGTGCCGCCACCAGAGCCAAAGTCGAAGCCCAACTCAAGAGGAGGCACTATTGGGCTGCCGTCCGGAAGCGCGTTGGCGATGCGCGTGAGGTTATTGCCCCAGCCAGTCTGAAACTTGATGCTGTCGTCAGGATTCAAGAAAAGACTGGTACCGCCGACCGCGGTGGCCCAGGGTGAATCGGCGGGGGTGCTGACCCCGAAGAGCAGAAGCCCGGCGGTGACCCCGCTGGGGTTGGAGTCGCCATCGTCCCCGGAAGAGAAATTCACCGAGATGCCTCTGGCCGCCCCCATCCGGATGATCCGGTTCCACGTCTTCAGCAGCGCGGGCGGCGCGTCACTCTCTGCCTCCCCATAGCTGTTGGAGATCACGTTGCCCAAATGGTGGCGGATCGCAAATAGAAGGGCAGCTTGCAGGTCACTGTCGTTGTTGGTCGGGGCAATCACCAGAGCAATGCTGGCGTTTGGGGCAACCGCGTGCGACCACTCGACGTCCAGCGTGGTTTCGGTGGCCCAGCCCGTATCCTGCGTCGCGGGCAAGCCTCCGGGATAGTAGACCGTGAAGTTCGAGGAGGTCAGGTCCGGCAGTCCATAGAGTTGGGAAAACGCCTCGGCGTCGGCCTGAATCGTAGGCGAGCCGTAGGCGTCCACAATGACCACGGTCTGACCCGTTCCATCGAGACCGGCCGCGTACAGCTTATCGAGACCGTACGCGGTCTGCACTTCGCTGGGTTGATAACCACAGGGGGGCAACGTCCCGAAGGCTGTGTTGGTGATGTCGGCCCCGTAGCGATTGCCGGAGTAGGTGGCAGTGGGCAGTCCGCCGCCAGTCGTGAAAGTAACTGTCTCGGGCGGCCGAAGGCATTGCGCCGAGAAGAAGAAACCGTTGGGGATCGAGTTGAGCGGGACCGCGGGCAGCGGAGCGCCGGTGTCGGGATCGATCGGCCTGACGCTATACGCATGCATGCGGGATTCCGACAATCCTCCTACGGCGGCTACCAGGCTGCCGGCAGGTTCGTCAACCGAGGGATCGGCCGTGTTCGAATAAAAAACCCGCCCGTTCTTTCGGAACTGGTGGATCTTCACGTTGAAGGCGTTCTGCAGGTCGGCTACTGTCCCCGAGGCCTTCAGGAAGTGATTGCCCTCACCCACGGCAGAGACTGCCAGGTTGTGCGCCGTTAGGAAATTCTGCACCGTCGCTGCTTCGTCCGCCGTCGCGGCTTGCCCGTCTAGTTGCCGCGTGGTGAGCCAGTTATGGTAATTGGCAGAGCCCGGATCGTAGAGCTCCTCGACCGCCTTATCGCTCGCGGCGGTCCTGGTTAGGGAACGGATCCAGACGGTAATACCGATCGACTTGGCAGCATCTTCCGGGCCCAGGTCCTGGGCTTGGGACAGAGACGGTGGGGTGTTGTTGGCGATGATGTGCTTTCCCTGTGCCTGGGCTGCTCCGACCAGCACAACAGCCACCCCAATCACCAGCGCCGCCATCTGGCAAACGCCTGCTAGCGGCGCCCGAGTTGAACTGGCCGCGAGAATTTCTTGCTTCTTGTCATTCATGAATTCCTCCACAGATGTGCCCGAATGTTCGGTTCGTGGTCGTGTTGGCAGTCCTGACCTCTGAGAGACCGGGTGTGAAGCTGAACCTAGGGAGATGGCCGTTGGTCCCACGATGCTGGATTTCGCCCAAAGCCGCCTTGGGAATGCGCTCGATTTCACCTGTGGAATGGCCAGCCAGCAAGAACCAGTTGACGGACGGCCGAAACAGCAGCTGGGAACGTCGGAAGTTTACTCCGGCGCTACCGTTTGTCAACACAAACATTTTCGGGAAGTGCCCGGATACACGGTCGAAAACCCCGGCCCAGTGCGTGATTTGGCCGGCCCGGCTTTCCCCAAGTCAGAGCTTGGCAACGTGCACTGCAGCTTTCGTGTGGATCGATGTTGAGGTAAAACGCAACAGCAGATGGCAAAGGTTGCTACTGATGACGTGCTGCAAGCAAGTACTGTTCGCAACCGTAGAGCCACGCACTGAGGACGTGAGGTCTGAACAGAACCTCGCCGCGAGAAGCCGTCCACAAGTGTCGCACGGCTACCACCGAGGCTCGAACAGGGCCTAACGCTGGTCACTTAGGGTCGAAGCGGACAGAACAGCAGCTGGCAGGGCACGACGCGCGCCAAGAAAGCCAACAATTCCACCCGCTTTGCAAAACTGGATTGCAGTTTTCTCAGCTATTTCCCGCTTATAGGGATAGGGTTCCTGAGATAGGCTTGCACTTGCTTGAGCCGGAGGCGATGGAGGGCAACCCCTGGTGGCAACCTTTTTCCTATGAAACGATTGACGGAAGAGGCGAAACGGTGTAGGTTTTCCCCAATCTTTTCTGTCTCTGCACCGAGATGGGGGTCGCTCGGCCCAGGGCCTGATGAGAAGTCGGGTTCCTCGACCGGTTCAGCTTGGCGGAATCTATGCGGACCCTTCTGACAACTCTCGGCATCGCAGCGCTTCTAGTGTGTTCTCAGTCAGCCGGCGCCTGTGGCGATAAGCTACTGGTGCTTGGTCGCCCGCTTCGCTTCTCCTCCTCGCGGCCTGCTGCCATTCTTGCCTACGCGCCGCCCGGATCTCCACTGGAGTCTGTGTTCAAGCGTCCGGAATGGATCTCGGCCATGGCCAAGGGTAAGCATCAGCTGCGCGTCGCGCAGTCTCCTGAGCAAGTCGCTGAAGCACTAAGAACCGAGCGGTTCGATGTGGTCCTGGCTGGCTGGCCCGAGGCTCGAAATCTACCGGCACAAGTCGCCGCCGCAGCTCCCGCCACTGTGTTCGTCCCGTTCGTGAACGGCAATGCCCGCGATGTCGCCCGCGCTGCCGAGAAGGCATATGGCGTCGCGGTGAAAGACGGGGCTAAGAGTGGTGATTACCTGTTGGCCATAGGCCGAGCGGTCGATCTGCACGACCGCAGGGTCGAAGCGGCGGCGCGCGAAAAGCGGAACTCGGGCAAGAGCTCCTGATTGGGAGGTAGATCGTGGGTTGGCGCGCGTGGCATCCCCAGGGATTGATCCGCTTGGGCTTCTTTTTCGCCTGCTCCCTGCCGGCTTTCGGACAGGCCTGGACTCCGCCCCGGGGGGAAGGCGAGTATGCCATGGTCTTCCAGGACCTCTACACCACCAAGCACACCTTAGGGGATGGTTCGCGAGTGGACGCCGGGCACGTTACTCTTCTTGGCCTAGTTAATAGCGTGGACGTCGGGATTACCGACAGGTTTGCCGCCACGCTGGCGTTCCCGGTGGGCATGGGCCTCTACAATGGCACGACTCCGCATCTGCTGCCGATCGACAACGGGAATTTTCACGGCAGCCTGCAGGACTTGGGAATCGGCCTGCGCTACAACGTCTTCTCCCGCCCGTTGATGGTTTCCCCTTTTGTGCTCGCTACCTTCCCCATGGTGAACTACCAGCACTTTGCCCATTCCGCCGTCGGCGGTGATGCCTGGGAAGTGCGCATGGGCTTTAGCGTGGGCCATCGTTTCGAGACTCGCCTGCCCAATACCTATTTCCAGATCCAGTATTCCTACTCGATTGCGCAGGAATTCATGGGCATTCGCCCCAACCGGAATCGCTTTAATGGCGAGCTCGGCCATTTTCTCGGTCCCCGCGTGGCGGTACGCGCCGTGGCGCTCTCCCAGGTCATGACCGAGGGGCTGGACATTCCCAATGACTATCCGGTTCGCACCGCAGACAATCCCCTCTGGAGGCAGCATGACCGCATTTCGAAGGTCGATTTCTTCACCATCGGCGGCGGGGTCAGCTATAGCCTCACGCGCACGCTGGACGTCTTCGGGTCTGTGCTGACCATGCCCTGGGGAACCAACGGCCACGCCTTGAAGGTGGGTGCGTCAGTCGGAATCAGTTGGAGTTTTCGCACGCCTTGGGCACGTCCACAGCTGCCCATGCAGGTCTTGCCTTCAGCCGACGCTTGGCAACCACAGGTTAACCAGCCGCCCCAGATGCAGTGCGCGCATTAACCGGAGAGCCTCCCGCATCAGGCTGGGTCGCGTCCGCCAGCGACGGGTTTGGACCTTGGTGCCACTTTTGCCGCCCGCCGGGACCTGTTAAGGCAGCCCAATGCGATTTACCAGGCTGGCAAACCGGGAATCGTCCCTCAGATTGTCGAAGTCGGGATCGATCTTCAGGTCGGTAATCTTGCTGGCGTGCTCCTGGTAGGCCTTCTCCAGCCAGCGAAACGCCTCGTCTTTTACATTGAGCAGGGCATTAAGATTCGCGAATATCATGGGGGACACATACGTCGTCTGCGCCGCCGCCTGATACTCCCCCAGCCGGGCGGTATAGAGCGCCTTCAGGGCTGCTTCCGGTCCGCTGGCACGGTAGGCACGCTCCAGTACAGCCACGTCTTCCTCGGCCCCGGCCGCGCGTAGTTCGGCCGCCAGTTCCTCAACGGCCTCCTTTTCCATGCCCTTTTGCAGGTAGCACTTGGCCATTCCTTCGTAAGCAGAAAGATACTGGGGATCTCGCTTGAGGGCCTCCCGGAACTGAGCCAAAGCATCTTCCCAATGCCGGGCAAAATAGTAAGTCCAGCCTAGTGAGGTAACGAAGCTGACTTGGAGTGGGTCAAGGTCCTGTGCCCGTCTGACGGCGGTAATTGCCTCATCAAATCGGCCCATGGTACGCAGGAAGACACCATACTCATTGTGATTGTCCGAGTATCCGGGATTCAGTTCGATGGCCTTTTTGAACTTCTTTTCCGCCTCCGGCCAGTTCCAGTCATAAAACAAGTTAATGGCTGCCAGCCCCATGTAAGCGGGCCCATGATTGGGGTCCAGTTCGACAGCTCGTTGGGTCGCCTTGCGATCTGCCGGCCAGGCTATCCCCGGCGGCATAATCCCCTGGTCAGCCGCAATCGCATAGTAGGCCCCGACGCCAAAATACGCTTCTGCACAATCCGGATCCGCCGCAACTGCCTGGTCAAAGTATTGCTTGCTGATTTCGTTGTTTTCGGGGTCAGCTTTGAACCAATAGTTCAACCCCTGTTGGAAGAGGTCGTAGGCGTTGGGCGCACAATGGCTGAAGCTGGTCACCCGTTGCTTTTGAGCCGGTGTCAGCTGCGCCTGGACCTGCTTCACGATGTCCCAGGCTACCTCGCTTTGGAGTCGCAGAATATCCTGCAAGTCGCGGTCGTAATCCTGGGCCCAGAGATTGGCTCCCTTCTGTGCCTCGACCAGCTCGGCGCTGATACGCACTCGATTTCCGGACCGCTGCACCATCCCTTCCACCACCGCGTCAACCTTCAGGTCCCGCGCAATCTCACCGACGGGTTTCTTGGACCCTTTGTAGGTCATCGCCGAGCCTCGGGAAATCACTCGCAAGGAGCCGACCTTCGTGAGGTTGGTAATCAAAGCGTTGGTCATTCCATCCGCAAAATACTCCTGCGCCGGATCGCCCGTCATGTTCTCGAGAGGCAGCACTGCCAGGGATCGAATCAGTGAGGCGCCGGGGATTCCGCGCTTCCATTTCCAGACGCCGAAGCCGATTCCGGCGAGAAACACAATCGTCAGGGCTGCCATCATCCATCGCGGCACAGTTCGCTGCCCCAGCTTGCTTGTCACGGCCTCGAGATCGAGGCGCAGCTCCTCCGCTTTCTGGTAGCGAACCCTGCGCTCTTTCTCCAGGGCTCGGGTCACAATCCTGCTGAGAGCCCGGGGGGTGTCTGGCGCAACTTGGTCCAGCGGGGCGGGCGTGACGCTTTGAATGGCCCGAAAGACCTCGCGCACCGAACTCCCCGAAAACGGCCTGGTTGCGGTCACCATCTCGTAGAGCACGGTGCCCAGCGAGAACAGGTCGGTCCGCGAGTCAACCGTCTCGCCCCGGGTCTGTTCCGGCGACATGTAGGCCACCGTGCCCACCATCGCGCCGGTCGTGGTCAACGCGCGATCCACCGTGGTTTCTTCCCCGAGTATTTCCCCGGCGCGCGCCTCCAATTCCAGGCCCATTCGTTTCGCCACGCCGAAATCCAGCACCTTGACCACGCCGCTGCGGGTCAGAAAAATGTTCGCGGGCTTAATGTCCCGATGAATGATTCCGGCTGCGTGCGCCGCCTCCAGGGCGCGGCAGATCTGGGTGACGATGGGAACGACCTCCGCCGGGGAAAGCCGTCCGCGCGTAATCCGGTCCCTCAGCGTCTCCCCGTCCAGAAACTCGATGGCGATGAAGTGCAATCCTTCTGCCTCGTCGATTTCATAGACGGTACAAATATTGGGGTGATTGAGGGCGGACGCAGCCTGGGCCTCGCGCTCAAACCGGCGCAGGGCTTGCGGATTGCGGGAGAAGGTTTCGGGCAGGAGCTTGAGAGCCACCAGGCGCCGAAGCTTCAGATCTTCGGCCTTGTAGACGATTCCCATGCCTCCCCGTCCTACGGGAGCGCGGATCCGGTAGTGGGAGAGGGTGCGGCCTTCCGCCAGGGGCTGTTCCGCGGCCGGCGCTTTCGCCAATTCCTGTGCGAGCACGGCAACTGCTGGAGACTCCAGGAAGCTTCCCGCCCGTTCGCCGTGCCGGAGCAGCGACTCCACCTCCCGCCGCAGACCTTCATCGCCGGAACAAGCTCCGGACAAGAATTCCGCGCGGTGCTCCGGAGGAAGCTCCAGCGACGAGTGATACAACTTCTCGATGCGTTGCCAGCGCTCAGCTTCCATCGCCCGCCCCGACGCTCAGTTCACGCAGTAACCACGCTTTCGATAGTCGCCAGTCGCGCATGACCGTTTCCACGGACACCTGGAGCACTTGCGCCGTCTCTTCCACGGTGAGCCCACCGAAAAAGCGCAATTCCACCACCTTGCTTTTTCGCGGGTCGACGGCTTCGAGTCGCTTCAGCGCCTCGTCGACGGCAAGAATCTCCGGCCCCGTCTCCAGGGAGAGCGTAGCCGCTTCGTGCAACTCGACGTGCACAAAGCGTCCACCCCGTTTCTGGTAGTTGCGGGAGCGCGCGAAGTCGATCAGGATGCGACGCATCAGTTGCGCGCAGAGTGCGAAAAAGTGCGCCCGGTCCTGCCAGCCCACGTGCTTCACGTCCACCAGACGGACGTAAACCTCGTTGACCAGCGCCGTGGTTTGCAGGACGTGCCCCGACGGCTCCGCCGCCATGTAATGGGCAGCCAGCCGGTGGAGTTCCGCGTACACCAGCTCCATCAGTCGTTTCAGGGCTTCTTCATCCCCGGCTCCCCAAGCTTGTAGCAGCTGGGTTACTTCGTGGGCTGAAACTGGGTCCATCCCGACCTCGGGCACGCGCACTATCGGTGCGTCAGCCTATCACAGCCCCACTCCGGAATGACACCTTTTGCCTAGTTTTCCCGCTGGTTCAGGTAGAGGCTGGAACCCGAGAGACAGCGTTCCTTCTCCCCGAAGTCGCTCCCGTTTCCGGTGACCCCACCTGGCTCAGCCAGGAGAACGCAGCATTGAGGAGGAGGATATGAAGACCACGAAGGCAGCGTCCCTGCTGTTCCTGCTTGCGTCGCTCGCACTTGCCGGATGCAGTTCGACCCTGGGATCGAGTCCGACGACACCGACTTCAGCATTTGCGATTGCACCCAAGAGCGCTCCAGCCGGAAGTCCGGACATCCAATTGTCAATTTCGGGAGTTGGTTTCTCGAACGGTCCCCTGAAGAGCACGGCGATCTGGTCGGTGAAGGGAAGCGGTGGGAATGTACCTCTGGCCACGACCTTCGTCAGCACAACCCAGCTTAGAGCGGTGATCCCCGCAGCACTGCTGGGTAACCCCGGCAGCGCCTACGTCTTTGTGGAAACTGCAGACCCCATGGGAGACTTCCCCCCCGACCAAAGGCCCCCGTTCGCCACATTTTCCATCCTCCCCCTGTCCGGCACTGGGAACTTCCTACCAACGGCCAGCATGAGCGCCGCTCGCTCTTCCCACACCGCTACGCTGCTGGGCGATGGGAAGGTGCTCCTTGCTGGAGGAATGGGTGCCTCGGGCGACTTAGCCAGTGCCGAGTTATATGATCCTTCCACCGCCAGCTTCAGCCCTGCACGAAGCAACATGACGCAGGCTCGCGAGGCTCACCGCGCCGTTCTCTTGCAGGACGGAAGAGTGCTGATCGCGGGAGGAGAGAATTCCACAACTGTTCTGAAGACAGCCGAAGCTTTTGACCCGGCGAGCGGTACTTTCAGCCGCATCTCCGACATGAACCGCCCCCGCTCGGGTTTCACCTCCACCTTGTTGCCCAACGGAAAAGTCCTGATCGCGGGTGGTTTCGACAACCAGTCCTCTCTGGCGAGCGCTGAATTGTTCGATCCTGCCAGCAACACTTTTACTCCCATCCCAGATATGAATTTTCCGCGTGCCGGTCACACCGCAAGTCCCTTGCCCGACGGGAGGGTCCTGCTGGCGGGAGGGATAGGTTCCTCGGGCTCGGGCTCGCGGTCCTCTGCCGAAGTCTTCGATCCAGTCAACAATACCTTTAGGATGACCAGATCTATGGCCGTTGCCCGCGCCTCGCACAGCGCTACTGTGCTCAGGAATGGCCAGGTGCTGGTTCTGGGGGGCCGCAGCGGTTTGTTCTCCACTCTTCAGGCGGAGTTCTACGATCCACCCTCAGGAACCTTCTTGAGCGCGGGCCAGCTTCTAGAAGCCCGGCAAGCCCACACCGCGACACTACTTCCAAGTGGTGAAGTGCTGGTTGCTGGCGGAATGCAGCGGTTTTCCGGTGACGACGCTCCCGAGCAGCAACTTCTGTCGTCGGCTGAACTCTATGCCCCGGACTCGAAAGCGTCGCTCGCCGCCGGAAGCCTGGAAACCCAGCGTGTCGGGCACACAGCCACTCTTCTGAGCGACGGATCGGTGCTGATTGCAGGAGGCTCTAACGGCAAAGGGGCTGCCCTGGCCAGCTGCGAACTCTACAAGTAGACGGTGCCGCGTTACTCACTGACCGGCAACTTGTTTGACGTGGTGGGATGGATGCCATCACGAGCAGAACCTCGGCGATTCTATTTTTCCGGCGAAATCTTGGCAGGCGTGACACCTTTTCCTACGCTTTCCCGCTTGTTCCAACAGAGGAAGCTGGAACCAGAGAGACAGCGTCTTCTCTTCTCCCCGAGGTCGGTTCTCGTTCCCGCGGTCCCTCAAGTCCTGCAATGAGGAGATTTCACATGCAGCTAGCCGGCTTCGCTCGTGCTCTGCTCGTCATTGGCCTGACAGGAGCTCTCGAGAGCAGTGCCGCGGCACAAAACCCGGTGGTCGACTGGGACGCCATTGCGGCTACAACCATCATCACGAACGGCGCCACGGCCTCGAATATCACCAAGACTGCGCCTGGCGCGATTACTCAGGGGGGATCGAGCTTTTACCTCGCCTTCGTCCACCTGGCGATTTACAACGCCGTCAACGCCATTTCTCCGCACTACCAGCCTTATGTCTATTCGCTCAAGGCACCCCACCATGCCTCCCGGGAGGCGGCCGTGGTCGCGGCGGCCCACCGGATTCTTGTCCACTACTTTCCTGACCAGCAGGCGGCCCTTGATGCCCAGTATGCCGAGTCCCTGGCTGCCATTCCTGACGGCGAGTCGAAGGCGGACGGCATTCGGATCGGAGAAGTCTCCGCACTCACCCTGATCGCCCTTCGTGCCAATGATGGCCGGGGGGCCAACGTTCCTTACGCCTATCCCTCCGTCCCGACGCCGGGCGTATGGATACCCACGCCCCCAGCCTTTCTCGCACCGCTCACACCTTGGGTCGGCCAGATGCGCCCCTTTACCATGACAAGTCCCGCCCAGTTCCTACCCAAGTCAGGACCTCCCGACCTGGGCAGCGAGCGGTGGGCCCGCAACTTCAACGAAACCAAGACGCTGGGTGCAGTCAACAGCCCTGTCCGCACCCCGCAGCAGACCGAGATCGGACTCTTCTGGACCGATCATGCTGGCCAGCAGTACGCCCGTGCCTTCCGTGGTCTGGCCATTGAACAAAAGCTGGACATTTCGGAAAGCGCGCGCCTGTTCGCCATGTTGTTTACCGCCTATGCCGACTCCTTCATCGGTTGCATGAACGCCAAGTACACTTTCAGCTTCTGGCGTCCTGTTACCGCCGTCCAGAACGCTGACCTCGATGGCAATCCGGATACGATCCAGGACCCATCCTGGCTGCCCTTGGGGGTCACGCCCAACCACCCCGAATTCCCCGCGAACCACGGCTGTGTCAGCGGAGCCATCGCGGCAACCTTGCAGGACTTCTTCGAGGATCGCAAGTTCTCCTTCACCGTCTCCAGTGCTGTCACCAACACCACCCACCACTTCCAGAGTGCCCGCGAGCTGGAGAAGGAAGTCTTCGGCGCGCGTATTTACGCCGGCTTCCACTACCGCCACTCGTTGGAACAGGGTTTCCTGCTGGGACACCGCGTGGTGCGGCAGATGCTGCGGCAGCAGTTCCGGCCTCTCAAAGAATAGAACCGCCCAGAAAGGGGCGGAAACCTTTACGTTGAACAGTAAGCCGCTCATGAACACCACCGCCGGCTTCCGGGCAGACTTGCCTTGAAAGCCGGTGGTGGGTTGTTCTTAGAACTTGCTGCTCCTGATCGGAAACACCCAGCCCGGAGATCCACAACGCTCTGGAAGAAAAGCTAACCCTGGATTGCTCATGGGAACGAGACCCTCGCCTCGCCTCCGGTCCGGGGACTTGAGCCACACTAATAAAATGATGCGGCGCAAGAGCGTCCCCTGAGTTGGTTACCCGAGAGAATTAGAAAACACATCTGGCCGGACACATTCGTGTCGAACTGGGGCTCTACAATGCCACGAAGAAACTGGGCTAGGCCCGGGGGGACTAATCCCAGACACCGACCACACGGGGATATCGCTTCATCAGAACTCTAAGTAGCAACAGCGCTGGCTCGGCAGGTCCTGGGATTGCTGTCGTGGAGGCAGTTCCAGCCAAGCCTCCTCAGCCTCGTCTGATCATTTAGCGCAGCGCACGCAGAAGTCCATCTTTCCGTCAAATTCCGCCAACTGGGCTGGGCGTCCGATCTATAGTGGGGGAGACTTGAGTGTTTGGCCGCTTATGAGGGCTACCTTCTCTCGTCGCGACTTCGTTCGCTCCAGTGCGCTCGCGGCGGCAGCGTTCGCTGCTTCCCGTGACGCCTGGGCACTGGCTCCGGAAAGGTTACCCGCGGAGGCAGAGTTGCCGATTCGGTTGGGTCTGGCCAGCTATACGTTCCGCAACTTTAGCCGAACGCAGCTGATCGGCTTCATGAAGCAGCTCAGGGTGTTCTCCCTGAATGTGAAGGACGCGAGAGATCACCTGCCGATGGATCCCCAGGAGGAAGCGGCTGCGCTCGAGGAGTACACCGCTGCGGGCATCACGCTTCATGCTGCCGGAGCCATTTATTTCACGAAAGATGAAGATGCCGACATACGGCCTAAGTTCGAATATTGCAAGCGAGCCGGTATCGCCGTCATTGTCGCTGGCGATCCCACACCGGAAACTCTGCCACGAATTCAGAAGTTTGTGCGGGATTACGACATTCGTTTCGCGATCCACAATCATGGGCCCGAGGATAAATGGTGGCGTTCTCCGCTCGACGTATTACAGGTAGTAAAGGGCATGGATCAGCGGATTGGGTGTTGCATCGATGTGGGGCATACAGTTCGCGCTGGGACGGATGTGGTGGAGGCGATTCACCAATGCGGTCCCCGGCTGTTCAACCTGCATATGAAAGACTTGACGAATTTCGGGGCCAAGGAGAGCCAGGTTGCGGTTGGAGAGGGCAGCATGCCGGTGAGGAACATATTTGAAGCCCTGAGTGCGACAAAGTACACCGGCTTCGTCGATTTGGAGTATGAGGTTCACCCCGACGATCCCATGCCAGGCGTTATTGCCAGTTTCGCTTATATGCGCGGCATGCTGGCGGGTCTCCGATATGCCAACCGGGGCTGAAATCTAGGCAAAAGCATGTAGGGCGCCTATAGGCAAAGCGAGCTTACGGTTCGACCACTGGCAAATGGATGGAGAATGCGGGTGATCACGCTGCCCGAGGAAGGGATGGTTCCGCCCTTGGCATTGAAACCATCTTGATTTGGTTCCCCCCGGGCTGCAGACGCACCAAGTACCAGATCCCGCCAAGCCGGTACTCCTTGCATAGTGCAACTAGGAATCGCACGTAAAACGCTACGCCGGCGCAGCATAGCAATGTCATCAACACAATAACCATGGCACCCTCCAGCAAGCCGGCCATCCACACCCGATCGTCCGCGCATTCATTGCATACCAAAGCTGATAAGTGCCGAATAAGGAGTTCATAAATTGTTAATAAAGATCTGAGTCGGTGCATGTACAAAGCTCGAGGGATTTGCTATTCACAGAGGATGGTTTGCTTGTCGAATGAACCTGGGCGTGGTCCGACGCTCGAAATCGTTCGCCAGATGACCTGCAAGTGGTTCAACCTTGGCGAGTTGAGAGTGATTTCAGTTGCAGGAGTGCTGCGGAAATTGCCCCTTGAGGCGCAGTAGGTTAGTGGAGAATACTCCCTAGATCAGATTAGTTCCATGGATCTGCACAGTACACTTCAGTACCTCTTATTCGTCGTCATCGTCACGATTTTATGGAAGCCTTTGGGCGGCTACTTGGAACGGGTTTTTACGCGTCAACCTACCGCCCTCGATCGTCTCTGCCTTCCGGTTGAAAGACTGCTCTATCGCATCTCAGCCGTTGATCCCACCGAGGAGATGACGTTCGCACAATATGGAACGTGCTTCGTGCTTTTCGGCTTGGTTGGCACGCTGCTGTTGTACGGGATTCTCAGGCTGCAGCATTTTCTTCCTTGGTTTTACGTGCAGTACCACACCACTCCGCTGACTCCCGACTTGGCACTAAACACCGCCCTGAGTTTCTCGACCACGACTACCTGGCAGGCCTATGCGGGCGAAAACACGATGAGTTACTTCAGTCAAATCGTGGGACTTGGCGTGCAGAACTTCCTGGCTGGCGCCACGGGGCTGGCGGTCGGAATTGCATTCATCCGCGGTCTCGCCCGGCAATCGTCGGACACGCTCGGTAGCTTCTGGGTTGATCTGGTTCGAGCCCTGCTCTGGATCCTGTTGCCTGGAGCCTTGCTCGGCGCCATGCTGCTGGTGTCGCAGGGCGTTCCCATGAACTTCCGCAACTATGTGGTAGCCACCCCGGCCGAGGGCAGAAAGCAGGTCATTCCCCAAGGCCCGGTCGCGGCACTCGAAATTATTAAGAATCTCGGCACCAATGGTGGAGGCTTCTTCAATGCCAACGGGGCCCATCCCTATGAGAACCCAACACCGCTTAGCAACTTGGTTGAGATGCTGGCGATCGTGCTGGTGCCTGCAGCCTTGACCAACACTTTCGGCAGAATGGTGAAACAGCCCCGGCAGGGATGGCTGTTGTACTGCGTGATGCTTTTTCTCTTCACCGTCGGGTTGGCTTTTGTCCATCGCTTTGAGCAACGTGGCAATCCCCATTTCGTTGGTGTTGACCTCGGCAACCGGCCAACCCAATCGGGTGGGAACATGGAGGGGAAGGAAGTTCGGTTCGGTATCGGCGCCTCAGTACTCACTGCGCTCGTCACCTCAGACACTGCGACCGGCTCGTTCAACTCTATGCACGACAGCTACACCTCGCTTGGAGGCATGGTGCTGCTGGTGAACATGTTACTCGGCGAGCTTGTTTTCGGCGGCCTCGGCAGCGGTCTCTATAGCATGATCATGGCCGCCGCGATTGCGGTGTTTTTGGCGGGACTCATGGTCGGTCGCACCCCCGAGTACCTGGGCAAGAAGATCGGGCCAACGGAAAACAAAATGATCATGTTGTATACGCTCGCCGCTCCCTTGCTCGTACTGCCACTTACCGCCATCGCGGTTAGCACGAAGGCGGGCTTGTCTGGTCTGACGACGAACAGTGGCCCGCACGGTTTCACCGAGATTCTCTTTGCCTATACTTCTTGCTTTGCCAACAATGGCCAGGCCTTTGCCGGGTTGAGTGCCAATACTCCTTTTTATAACCTCACCACGGCGCTCGCGATGATGATGGGCAGGTTCGCGCTGGCGGTTCCCGCGCTGGCGTTCGCTTCGTTGTTCGCACGCCAGAGAAATACTCCCTTCTCCTCGGGAACTCTGCCGACCCATTCCTTTTCCTTCGGAGTTCTGCTGACCGCATGTTTGATCACGATGGCGGCACTGAGCTATCTGCCTGCGCTTGCGCTTGGCCCTGTGTTGGAACGTCTGCTGTTAGGAACCTGACGTGTCATTGGGGGAGCAGGTCGCTGGAGTAGCGGCAACGAGGGTGGGAAAGACAATTGCGGCGATCGAATTGACCCGCAAGACCTTTGGGTTAACGTCAGGCTAACTTCCAGCCTGGCGACCGATCCATCCAAGAAATTCCTGTCACTCATTCACAAATTTCATAGGCAAGTTTTACGGCTTTTTTATGCGGGCCACGCTATGTTCCGCGTATGCCCAACTCCAAGCGCGTTCCAGAACGTATTCCGTAAGGAACCTGCGCACGCAGTTCCTTTGCAAGTCACAACTGACCCGCTGCCGCCGCGCAGCTTTCTGCGGACGTGTGTCTGCAGTCTCTGAAGGGGGATGTGTGTCGAAACTCTTTCCGCTCATGGTATGGCTTCTGGTTTCCTTGTCTGCCGCGCAGGCCCAATCGACCTTCGGTTCCGTTCTGGGGGTAGTGAAAGATCCGGGCGGCCTTGTCGTCCCCGGTGCGAAGATCACACTCATCAGTCTCGAAGACCGGTCCTCTCGCGAAGCCGTCTCTGACCCGGACGGCAGTTTCCAGTTCATGAATGTGAAATCTGGTCGCTACCAGATCAGCGCGCAGGCTGAAGGTTTTGCGGTGTTCAAGCTGCAATCCTTGCAGCTCGACGCTCGCCAGACCCTCCGCGCCGACATCAGCCTGCAAGTTCAAACTGCCTCCGAGACCGTCGAAGTTGGCGACACCGCCCCCATGATCAATACCGAGAGTGCCACGCTGGCCGACACCAAGGATTTTCTGCAGGCCTCCCAGCTCCCAGTGAATTACCGCGGCGCCACCACCAGTTCCATGGCTATGCTTGACACCGTCCCGGGCACACAGCAGGATGCCAATGGCAACGTCTCCATCGGGGGGGGACTACCCTCGCAAGTGCAGTACTCGGTTGACGGTGCCTCCACCGTCAACATCCGCCAGAACGGCGCACTGGCCAACATGACGCCGTCCTCCGAGCTGATCAGCGAATTCAAGGTCTCGCAGTTCAACAACAACGCGGAATTTGCGCAACTCGGCGACATCACCATCGCCACCAAGAGCGGCACCGATCACTTCCACGGCAGCCTGTTCGAGTACCTCCAAAACAGCATGCTGGACGCCACCACCTTCGGTTTTCCCGCCAAGCCGCACAAAACCTTCAACACCTTCGGCGGAAGCCTCGGGGGACCGGTCTTGCTCCCTGGGCTCAAGCGCAACGCGCCCCGCACTTTCTTCTTCTTCGACTATGAGGGAAACCGGCGCCGGCTGATCACGCCGCTCTTCCTCAACGTCCCTGACGTCGCCATGCGCTCGGGAAACCTCAACGAACTCGCCGGCCCCTTCGGCCGGATCGTCGACCCACTCACCGGCCAACCGTTCCAGAACAACACCATCCCCGCAACTCGCATCAACGCCGTCGCCTCCTCGCTGCTCAACCTCTACCTGACCCAGCTTCCCAACTCCGGCATCGCTGGCTCGAATTACCTGCAGCAGGCTCCGACGCCCAGCAACACCGACGGCTACGACATCCGCATCGATCACACGCTTACCGCCAAGCAATCCCTTTACGGCCGCTGGAGTTCAAAAAGCATCTCCACCACCGTTCCCAATCCGCTTCTCCCCAGCGACCTCGACCATGAGACCGATTACAACCTGATCTTTTCTCACAACTACGCCATCACCAACGCGCTCGTGAATGAAGCCCGCCTCGGCCTCGCCCTCTTTCGCATCGGCGTGAACTTCCCCATTCCGGGCGCGACCGCCGTGCAGCAACTTGGTTTGGTAGGCCTCGATCTCAGTGACCACCCCACGACCGCCGCCTTCCCCACCTTCAATTTCAATGATGGCACCGGACTCACGCCCATGGGCCGCGACAAAGCCGGCGTCACCAAATCCCAGACCATCCAAGTCACCGACAATCTCACCTGGGCTCGCGGCAAGCACAGCCTGAAGTTCGGCATCGACGTACGCCGCGTGGCCTACGCCGACATCGAAAGCTTCGGCGGCTCCGACGACTTCGGCGCCTTCACCTTCACCTCCGGCGCTTTCACCGGCGATCCGGCGTGCGGCAGTCCCTCCGCCCCCGCGCCCTATCTCTGCGAGTCCGCCTTCGCCGATTTCCTCCTCGGCCTGCCGGCAAAAAGCTACGTCGCCCAATCCGGCCCCGACGTCCTGGCCCACACCGTCCAAACCGGCCTCTACGCCCAGGACGAGTGGCGCCTTCACCCACGCCTCACCTTCAGCTACGGCCTCCGCTGGCAAGCTCTTCCGCCATTTGTCAGCCCGCTCAACAACCTGACCGCTTTCGACGTCCGCAACGGCGGCGCGATCGTGCCTGACCACAATCTCCCGGTCCAAGGCTTCCTCGAAGCCATCAACGCGTGCGCCGGCCCCTACAATCCCTACGGCGTCGCCAATCCCGCGCTCCCCTGCGGCCCCGTCGAGTCGGCCAGTTCCCAGGGCCTCGGCCCTGGCGTCCGCGCCTTCTACAAGAAAAACTTCCAGCCTCGCATTGGATTCGCCTATCGTCCTTTCGGTGACGAGAAAACCGTCATCCGTGGCGGCTTCGGCATCTTCACCATGACGAACCTTGGTCAGCTGTCGTTCAATACCACCAACATCAGCGTCGCCGTCGTGCGCACCACCGCCAACTCCGTGCTGAACGGCCAACCCGCCTACCAATTCCCCAGCGTCCGCACTCCCGACAATCCGCTCACCATCGCTGGTACCGGCGACTTCTACCAGAACACGCCCATCCGCTACCGCGATCCGCAGTCCGCTCAGTGGAACCTCACCGTCGAGCGCCAGCTCTTCGAAGACACCACGCTGCGTGTGAGCTATGTCGGTACGAACTCCTATCGCATGAGCCAGACCGTCGATCTCAACCAGGTCGGGCCCAGCCCGCTCTCGCCGAACCCTAACCCGCGCCCGTATCCCAACTGGGGACGCATTCTCTCCTCCGAGAATCAGGCTTCGGTCAACTATGAAGGCTTGCAAACCGAGCTCAACCACCGCACCCGGGGAGGCCTCACACTACAAGCCAGCCATGTCTGGGCGAAGAGTCTCGGCAACGTCGGTGGCGATGCTCCCACCGCCTTCTCGCCCGAAGTCATCTACGGCACGCCGGTGGCCAACCGCTGGAATCTCGCTGCCAATCGCGGAGACATCGCCGCCGTCCGCCGTAACCGCGTGCTCATTTCCGCCATCTACGATCTCCCGGTCGGCAGCGGTCGCCGCTTCTTGAATCACATGAGCCCGGTTCCGCAAGGCATTCTGGGCGGATGGTCGCTCAGCACCGTCAGCCTTTGGCAGACCGGCCCCTATCTCACCCCGATCACCAGCCCCAGCTACGATCCCGGCCACCTAAACCTCGTTTACCGGGGCGCCTTCCAGCGTCCCGACTGCGTCGCCGACGGCAATCTCGCCAATCCCACCCCCAGCGATTACTTCAATCTGAACGCCTACAACCCGATTCCTGCCGGCCCGGTCGGCAACTGCCGGGTGGGAAGCCTGCTCGGACCGGGCACGGTCGCCATCGCCGCCGGCCTCGCCAAGTCGTTTGCCATCGGAGAAAAAGTCCATCTCCGTTTCGAAAGCACCTTCACCAACTTGCCCAACCATGTCAACTACGCGCCCCCGTCAACGGACGTCTCCTCACCGAATACATTCGGCAAAATCACCAGCGGCCAGACCTCCGAGAATGCGGGAAACCGTACCGGTCAGCTCGCCTTGCGAGTCGAATTTTAGGCGCAGGCCTTCTTAAAGAAGCAGGAGGAGCCAAAGTGCGAAGCAGATACCAAAATTCCGAAGGGTAGGATGGCAGCTGCTCGTTATCCCGGCAGGAAAGAAAAGAGCAGTATTGTGGACCGCTCTTCTTGGTCGGGCCTTCGACCTCAACTCGCAGCCGTCGCGCCAACGCCTGCCAGGACTTCCTCGGCATGGGTACTCATCGAAGAGCGGTTTGTCGCTTATAATTCCCGCCGGTTGATGAGGAGAACCAAACATGATTTCAAGCAAAGCCTGGCAACGCATCCAAGGTGGCCTTCCCCGGGCAGGCTTTCTTTCGATCACCTTGGCGTTAACCGCGAACGCACAGGTGAAAACCGAGACTAAGGTGGAGGAGGGCCTAGCTTCGCAAACCGTCAAGGTCGAGACCGCAGAGGTGGCGTATGTTTCTGGCCACGATCTCATCGTCAAGACCCCGGACGGGGAGCTTCGGCATTTCCCGAATGTTTCGGACGACAAGACCGTGACGGTCGCCGGTAAGGAATTGACCATTCACGATCTCAAACCGGGCATGCAGCTGAAGCGCACCACGATCACGACCACCACACCGAGAATGATCACCACAGTAAGGACGGTGACGGGTAAAGTCTGGCGCATCAGTCCACCGAATTCCCTCATTCTCACCTTGGAAGACGGCACGAACCAGTCCTTTAACATTCCCACGGGGCAGAAATTCAATGTCGACGGCCAGGAGACGGACGCTTGGGGCCTCAAGGAAGGAATGAACATTTCGGCAACCGCGATCACGGAAACACCTGAAACGGTCGTGTCAGAAGAGGTGGCACGTAGGGGGACCTTGCCAAGTCCGACGCCTCAGCTGCCAACCCAGGGTGCCATTCTGTTGATCACGGCGAAGGTTCCCTGAGACCGCGAGCAATTTGTCATTTGCGGATTTCAGCGGAAGTGCTTAGACAGTTCGTATCCTCCGATGTTGCGACGCGTCCATGAAAATCTTTGCCCTCGTCGTGCCGCTACGGCGCGCGCTCCGACCCGAGCTTAGTTGAACTTGTACGCAAAGTCGGGCGCCGCAGTAGATCGTCCAACCGGTTCTCAACTTCTGGAAAACGCCGATCCCGGCATCCCCGTTTTGGACCCAAGCCAAGGGGTTGCGGCTCAAACGATTTGATAAACATGGGAAGAAGCCACATGACAACAGTCGGAGCCTTCGATGCTAAGACCCACCTCAATGCCTTGCTCAGGAGAGTGTCCAAGGGAGAAGTGATCCGAATTCCAAGACGTGGCGTGCCCATTGCGAAGCTGGTTCCGGCTGGACCTGCCGAGAGAACCCTCGTAAGCTGGCGCGCGAGATTCGTGAGGTTCGAAAAGGCGCAACTCTCGGAAACCTCTCTGTAAGAGAATTGATCAATGAAGGTCGCCGCTAAGCAGGTTGTGCTCGAGGCCTCTGGTGTTTTGACGACGAAACAACTTCCTTTACGGAGGGCCTTGCGCACCCGTCGACAGAAGATCCAAGCTGCTCTTGCGACGATGCTACTTTTTGTTCATGGGAATGTTGTACAACCTGCGCACTTCCGACTGACAAGGAGAAAGGGTGATGCGACCCTCAAGAGTTGCCGTAACCGTTCTGATTACGATCGGCGTTGGGGTGTGTGCCTTATCCCCAAGAATTTCTGCACAGACGCCGGCATCGAGCCAGCACATCGTCATTGCTGCCAGCCGCGTGCTGGATGGCAAGGGGGGTACATTGCACGACGTTCGCATCGTGACCGAGGGCGCAAAGATTGTTGCCATAAAACCCGGAGCCGAAGGGCCGGTGGATTACGACCTGCGTGATCTCACGGTCTTGCCCGGCTGGATTGACGCGCACGTGCACATTACCTGGATCTTCGGCAAGGACGGGAGGAATGCCGGCACCGAGGGCACAACCCAAGAAGAGGCCTATCAAGCAGCGTCGAATGCATGGGTAACGTTGATGGCAGGATTCACAACGGTACAAAGTGTGGGTGCGCCTAACGATGTTCCACTGCGAGATGCAATCGCAAAAGGAATACTGCCTGGGCCGCGCATTCTTACTGCCATTGAACCGCTCGAAGGGCAGGGCGAGGCGAGCGGAACACCCGATGAAATTCGCTCGTTTGTGAGGAAGCAAAAGGCAGCCGGCGCGGACCTGATCAAGATCTTCGCGTCGAAGTCCATACGCCAAGGCGGAGGCATGACGCTTTCGCGGGAACAATTGAACGCGGCCTGTGACGAAGCCAAGAAGCAGGGACTCCGTACACTCGTGCACGCGTATAAAGAGGCGGTGCGAGCTGCCACTCTGGCCGGCTGCACTGAAATCGAGCACGGTACGCTAGCGACCGATGACGATTTGAAATTGATGGCGGAGAAAGGCACATATCTGGATCCCCAAGCCGGGCTCGTGATTGAAAACTACCTGCTCAACAAGGAGCGGTATCTCGGCACATCCGGCTACACGGTGGAGGGCTTTCAAGCAATGGAAAAGATCCTCCCGGTGGATCACGAGATCGTGGAACACGCAGCCAAAACTCCGGGCCTGAAAGTGGTTTTCGGCACTGACGCGGTCGCAGGCGCACACGGACGCAATGCCGAGGAGTTTGTCGACCGTGTGCACGACTGTGGTGTGGACCCAATGGCGGCGCTGGTCTCCGCCAACGCGCTGGGTGCCGATGCGCTCGGCATGGGCGATCAGATTGGCAGGATCGCTCCCGGTCTCGAGGCAGACATCATTGCGCTCGAGGGAGATCCGCTGAAAGACATCACCGCCGTTCGGCGGGTGGTATTTGTCATGAAGGGCGGCGTCGTTTATAAGAATTCCGCGCGAGGGGCCATTCCTGTGTATGCAGGTGTCCAGCCTTGAAGCGGATCCCTAGACGAAAACCGTAGTTTGCCACTATCCTCTCCCTTCATGGACCGACGAACATTCCTTCAGGGTGCCGTGGCGGGCGCCACGAGTTTGGCTTTTCCGCATCGTGCGCGCCCGGATCAGGGCGAGCTTAGCCCAATCTGGGCGCAAATCGAGAAGCACCGTGATGAAGCTGTCCAACGATTGCAGGAATGGATCAAGCAGCCTTCGATTGCAGCCGAAAACCGAGGCGTGACGGAGGGATGTGAGCTCACGATGCGCTTCCTTCGCGACGCCGGGTTCGGGGAGGTCAGGAAAATTCCGACGGATGGCCAACCCGGAATTTTTGCCACGCTGAATGTGGGAGCGCCTAAAACACTCGGGCTTTATTTCATGTACGACGTGAAGCAGGCAGATCCGGCGGAGTGGTCATCGCCTCCCTGGGCGGCGGCGCTAGTCGAGAAACCCGGACTCGGAACGGTGCTCATCGGTCGCGGCGCCGTGAACCAGAAGGGACCTGAGGCGGCTTTCCTGGCAGCGCTTCATGCAATTCGTGCCGCCGGTCGCATGCCCCCGGTGAATCTAGTACTGGTGGCCGAAGGGGAAGAAGAGATTGGGTCGCCGCATTTTCCGCAGATCGTGCGTCGTCCCGAAGTGATGGCTGCGCTCCGACCGTGCCTTGGAATTTTCATGCCCTCGGCAGAACAGAATCTTGATGGCGCGGTCACCATGACACTCGGGGCCAAGGGCGTAGTGGAACTTGAAATGGTATCGAGCGGAGAGCGCTGGGGGCGCGGACCGCGCCACGACATTCATTCCAGCAACAAGGCGCGCGTCGATAGTCCGGCCTGGCATCTGGTCGAAGCGTTGGCCACCCTCGTCTCTGCGGACGGCAACGAACCTGCAATCCAAGGCTTTGTCGATAAGGCCCGCCCGATTTCCCCCGCTGAAAAAGCGATGATTGCTGCCGCAGCCGAGCGACTGGACGAAGCAGTAGCCAAGCAGCAACTCGGCGTCGAACACTGGGTCCATGATGCCAGCTGGCAACAAGCGCTCGAACTGTTGATGTCCCGCCCTACGGTAAATATCGAGGGCCTGGTCGCCGGCTACACCGGACCGGGCGGGAAAACCATTCTTCCCCACCGTGCGGTGGCGAAAATCGACCTACGCCTGGTACCCGATATGAAGGCCAGCGAGGCTCTGGCCGCACTCAAGGCTCATCTGGCAAAACAGGGCTTTGGCGATATTGAAGTAAACATGACGGGCGGATACAACCCCAATAGCACTTCTGCCGATGCAGCGCTCATTCACGCACAGACGGCAGTGTATAAGCACAGCGGGATCGATCCCGTCGTACTGCCGCGGAGTGCTGGCTCCTGGCCCGGATATGTCTTTACCGAGGAACCGCTGCGTCTCGCGGCCGGGCATTTCGGGATCGGTCATGGCAATGGAGCCCATGCCCCAGACGAGTATTATGTTATTGAGTCCAAGAAAGAAAAGGTACAAGGAATGGATGGCGCCGTGCGCTCCTTCGTCGAGTACCTTTACGAAGTCGCTGGGACGACATAAGGTCTTAGCCGTCGGAACACTCGATACGATTCATCTGAAAAGCGTCCTCGATTAGCCTCGCCTGCGTGCCCGCTCTAAGCGGTGCAATTGGAGAAACCTCGCCCACTCTTTGCTGTGAGATCAACCAGAAACAGCTGATTAGGGAAGACCGCTGCAGTTTCTGCTCGATGCTTCCGTGGCACTCGCCTGGTGTTTTGACCCCGAGGGCTCTTGGTCGAAGGCACAAGTGACAGCGCTGCTTCGCCCCATCAAACAGAATAGCAAGTGGAACCGGGCTTGAATGACCGACGCAAGAGCCGAGCATGGAACCGCAGCTCATCCCACAACATCTCTGGCAGAGATGGTTGCTCCTTTCTGCTATCACATTGATGCGTGATCGCCGTCACAGACGTGCGGTTGCGTCTGGGCGGAACATTGCCACCCTCACTGTGCACGTCTCCCGAAATTTCATTCCCCGAGGAATTAGCTCATGAAGACTCACCAGAGAATCGCGGCGACCGTCTTCGCGCTGCTGCTGCTGTTCGCCGTGGGATTGCTGTGGTCCACACCCGGAGTTGGGGCGGCAGCGACGGGTCAAATCGCTGGGACGGTTAAGCTCGACGGGCCAGCTCCACATCAGAAACCGATCGACATGTCGAAAGATCCTAGCTGTGCGCAGACCCGCGGGGGCACGCCGGCAGCAGGGGAAAGCGTGGTGGTTGGGGCAAATGGCGGACTGGCAAACGTTGTCGTCTACATCTCTCAGGGCCTGAGCGGCGATCTGCCGATACCGTCAAAGCCGGTGACCTTCGAGCAGAGGGGTTGCCAGTATGTTCCGCACGTAGTAGCGGTCAACCCAGGCCAGCACATGACCATATTGAACGATGACAAGACAATGCACAACATTCACCCCGAACCGAAGCCCGGCGGCGGCAACAACGCGTTTAACAAGTCTCAAGTGGTGGGGGCTCCGCCCTTGGATGTGACCTGGGCGAGCGAGGAGATCGCGATTCCGGTGAAGTGCAATGTTCATCCTTGGATGCATGCTTTCATCGTGGTGGTGAAAGGGCCAAATGGCGTTAGTGACGCCAATGGTTCGTTCAAGCTCGAGAACGTGCCTCCCGGCACCTATACGCTAACGGCCTGGCACGAGGCTTTCGGAACCATGACGCAGAAGGTTACCGTGGCCGAAGGAAAGCCGGCCGCGGCGGAGTTCAGTTTCAAAGGCAAGTAGAAGGGTGACGAAGAAGGCTTGGTCAGGGCCGCCGCGGAACCTGACAGATTTCGCTGCCGCTGGAGTGCCGGAAAGTGGGGTGAATCACTAATGGTGGGGAAAATCTTTGCCGTGGTGGTTGCGCTGGTGACGCTGGTGACGGCTTACTGCGTGATCACGCACGTGTGGTGGATGCCGGTTGACATCTCTGCGCACGGACCCAAGATCGATCACCAGATCGAGGAAACCATCCTTGTCGCTGGCCTTCTGTTTATTGCCGGACAGATCGTACTGGCAAGCTTTGTGTTTCTCTATGGCGGCGCCCGAGGGAAGCCGAAGCAGATTCCGGGCGGAGCCAAACCCTTGGTGATTTTCGCCTTTGTTCTGGTTGGCACCGAAATTCTGGCTCTCTCCTTCATCGGCTCCAAGGCCTGGGGCGCGGTGTATTTTGCGGCACCCGACCCAAGCTCCATGCCCATCGATGTCCAAGCCGGACAGTTCGCCTACTATTTCCGTTACCCCGGTCTGGACGGCAAGTTCGGCGCGCTGCATCCCGAAATGATTAACGAAGGAACCCAGAACTACTTCGGCATCGATCCTGAACACGATCCCGACGCCAAGGACGACATTGTGACCGCAGAGATGGCCATCCCGGTGAACCAGCCAATTCTGCTCACGCTGCATTCCAAAGACGTGGGACATTCGTTCTATGTGCGCGAGTTGCGGGTGCAGCAGGATTTCGTTCCCGGGCTAGATATTCCGATTCACTTCACCGCAACCCAGACGGGACGATACGAGATTGTTTGCACGCAGCTGTGTGGCCTGGGGCACTACAACATGAAGGCCTATTTGTCCGTGCTGTCGCAGGCGGACTTCGACGATTGGCTGAAGAAACAGGCGGCCATGCAGTAGGCAGGGGAACGGCGTTCGCCGGAGCCAAGCGAACCCAAACATCTCTCTCGGGGTGAGACCATGGCAGAAACGTCAGTGCAGGCGGCACACCACGCGGCGCCGCAGGGGTTCATCCGCAAATACCTCTTCAGCGTGGATCACAAGGTGATCGGGATTCAGTACCTGACACTGAGCATGGTGGCGGCGTTTGTCGGGATGGCGTTGTCTTGGGCCATGCGCCTTCACCTGGCGTACCCGGACTTCCGCATTCCGCTGCTGGGCTGGCTTTCTCCAAATGGGGCGCCGAACGGCTTAATGACCCCGGAGTACTACCTGTCCCTGATGACGATGCACGGAACCATCATGGCCTTTTTTGTGCTGACGGCGGCGCCGTTCGCGGGATTCGGCAACTTCCTGCTGCCCATTCAGGTGGGAGCGGCCGACATGGCTTTTCCCCGCCTGAATATGACGTCGTTCTGGGTGACCTTCGTCGGCTTCCTGCTGGCCGCGGCTACGTTCTTCATTCCGGACGGACCGCCTCTCTCCGGTTGGACCGCGTACGCACCGCTGAGCGCCGTCGGTTCGGTTGCCGGTCCCGGGCAGGGATTGGGGCAGACGCTCTGGGTATTTTCGATCGCCCTGTTCTGCATTGCCTCGCTGCTGGGGGCACTGAACTTCATCGTGACCACACTAGATCTGCGCACTAAGGGACTGACCTTATCACGGTTGCCGCTCTCCACCTGGGCGTGGTTCATCGACGCGTGGGTGAGCTTGCTGGCCTTTGCCGTATTGCTGCCGTGCGGCCTGCTGCTGGCGCTCGATCGTCTCGGGGGAACCAGTTTCTTCATCCCAGGGGGGCTGGTATTCAATGACCAACTGCAGCCGCACTCGGGCGGATCGCCGCTGCTGTTCCAGCACCTGTTCTGGTTCTTCGGACATCCGGAGGTGTACATCATCATTCTTCCGGCGTTCGGGATCGTCTCCCACATCTTCCCCACCTTCATCCGCAAGCCTCTGGTAGGGGGGTGGAAGGTGATCACCTTCGCTGAAATCGCAGTCGGCACGCTCAGCTTCGTCGTGTGGGGCCATCACATGTTCGTCAGCGGCATGAGCCCTTTTATGGCGATGGTGTTCTCCGTGCCCACACTGTTCATCACCATTCCGTCGGTCATCGCCGTGTTGGTGTGGGTGTTTTCTCTGTATGGATCCAACCTTCGCTTTGACACTCCCATGTTGTACAGCTTGGGGTTCGTTTCGCTGTTCATCACCGGCGGAATCGGAGGCTTCTTCCTAGCCCAGCCGTCCACCGATTCCTACCTGCATGCCACGAGTTTTGTGGTGGGCCACTTCCACTTCACCATGGGGCTGTCGGCGATCTTCGCCACATTTGCCGGTTTCTATTACTGGTACCCGAAGATGTTCGGGCGCATGATGAATGAGAAGCTGGGCAAGCTGCACTTCTGGCTGAGTTTTGTCGGCGTGTACTGCGTTTTTATGACGCTCCACTTGACGGGCTTCGCGGGATCCGTCCGCCGCTACTCGGCGTTTGTGGACGACTTCATGATCCCGCTGATGCCCGCGCAACGGTTCATGACCATCTCCGCGCTGCTGTTGGGGGCATCCCAATTCATCTTCCTGTTCAACGCCATCTGGAGCCGCTTCAAGGGGCCCAAAGCTGCAGACAACCCGTGGGGAGCCACAACTCTGGAATGGGACACGACGTCACCGCCTCCGTCCGACAACTTTGGCGGACGGCAACTCACCGTTTACCACGGACCGATGGAGTATCACGGCGAAGCCAGTGTGATGCAAACCTCACCGGCAGCGTCCGTAGCCGGAACCTAAGCCTGCGCCAGGTGTTGCAGCCAGATTGAGGGCCTATCAACCGAAAGGAGATGCCGTGAACCAATCCCAATGGACCATCGCAGGGCATGAGGTGGTGATGGAGGCCTCGCCTTACGGCATTGAGAAGAAGAAGTTGGGGATCTGGATCTTCCTTGTCTCTGATGCCTGCACGTTCGGCGCGTTTCTGTTTGCCTATGGCTACATGCGCATCGGTGCCCCCGTTTGGGGAGCGCCGTTCGGAATCCCGTCGATCGTAAACGGGGTGGTGATGACGGCCGTGCTGCTTTCCAGCAGCCTGACCATGCTGGCCGGGGTGCGTGCGTCGCAGGCAGCCCAGAAAGCTTCGGTCAAGAAATGGCTGGCGGCGACGATGATTCTGGGCGCGATCTTCGCGGCCCTTCACCTGCGCGAATGGGTAAGTTTGATCGGCGAAGGCTGGCGGTTGTTCGCGAATCCAACCGGAGGGCCCGCGCAGTTCGGAGCTACGTTCTTCAGCGTTACGGGTCTGCACCTCAGCCACGTCATCGTCGGCGTCATCGTACTGGCCTTTGTCGCGCGCGGCTACAACCAGGGACGCTATGACCAGAGCCATATCGAAACCGCCGGACTGTACTGGCACTTTGTCGACCTGGTTTGGATGTTCGTTTTTCCCCTGATGTATCTGATGAACGCCCACTGAGGACAGCCCGTCGGAGGACGAAATGTCATCGCATCGCGAACTGACCATGGGTTCCTACGTCGGAATCGGCGTTGGCCTGATGGCGATTGTCGGCCTTGAGGTGATCTTCACCTATCAGCACCTGCCGCCACGCACCCTGCTGTTTGCCTTGCTCTGCCTTGCCTGTCTGGAGGCCTACGTGGCCATCATGTATCTGATGCACGTCAAGTACGAACGGCCGATTCTGTATTGGACGATTTTTCCGGCCACGCTGTTTGTTTTGCTCTTTCTCTGCTACCTGTTTCCCGATGCGTTCCGCATGTTCAACATGCGGCTGATGAAGTGACCGGTCCTGCGTCCGCAACTTTATTAGGAGTGCGAAGGTATGGCCACGACGATTTACGAACCTCGGCAAATCGGACCCCGCTTGCCCGACGATTCCGGCCGCAACCTGACACCGGCTGGCGGGGCCTGGCGCGCGGTTCAGGATTTTCCGCTGGAGCCGGCGCAAACCGGAATCTGGGTAGCGCTCGGGGCGATCACGATGTCGTTCGCGGCCCTCACCAGCGCCCTGGTGGTTCGTCAGGGAACGGCGCCGGACTGGCGGCACATGACGTTGCCTCCCATCCTTTACCTGAACACGCTAGCGCTCGTCGGCAGCAGCGTTACGTTGGAAGTGGCTCGCGGCAAAGTCGCTGCCCACGCCCGCGGGATCAAGAGTGAGATTTCTGTCCCCATGCGCTGGCTGGTGGCGACCCTGACGCTCGGCCTGCTTTTCGTCCTGGGCCAATATGGGGCGTGGCTGCAATTACGGGCAGCGGGCCTGTACCTCGACTCCAACCCCAACAGTTCGTTCTTCTACGTTTTCACGGGTGTGCATGCCGCGCATGTGCTGGGCGGGTTGTGGGGGATGGTTTACGTCATCCGCAAACTTCACCGCGGCGCATTGCGGCGGAGTACGTTTGCCGCCGAAGCTCAATACTGGCACTTCATGGGCTTGCTCTGGCTTTATCTACTCCTGCTGCTCTGGACAAAGCTCTAGAAACAGGCTCCGAGAATGAGGTGGGAGTTTGTCGAAGAAATTACGCATTCGGAGATCGACGCTAGTGGTGGCGATCGCCCTGGTCCTGTTGGCCGCACTCGCGCTTCCTCCCGTTGCGTTTTCTCAGGGGTGTTCCCTCTGTTACACCCAGGCCGCGAACTCCGGCGTTCGTTTGATTCGGGCTCTGCGCACTGGCATTGTGATCTTAATCCTACCGCCTCTGTCGATGTGTCTCGCGGCTATGGCCCTGGCGTATCGCAAGCGCAACCAATTCCAGCAGGCCGATCGCTGCCGGGAACCGGGTGCAGACTGGTAATTCAGATGTCGGCCACACATTCCAATCCATCCCGACTGCACGACTATGCCGCGCTCACCAAGCCCGAGGTGAACCTGCTCGTTTTGATGACGACGGCGACAGGCTATTGCCTTGCCTGCCGCGGACCGCTGCATACGGTCGGGATGATAAACACACTGCTGGGAACGCTGCTCGTCGCTAGCGGCACGGCTACCTTGAATCAGTGGATCGAACGGACCTGGGATGCGCAGATGCGCCGTACCGCCAACCGGCCTCTGCCCGCTGGAAGGATCAGCCCAGGTGCAGCCTTCCGGTTTGGAATTTCGATGAGCATTGCCGGCGGGCTTTACCTGGACATAGCCGTGAATCGGCTTGCCGCGGTCCTTGCGCTCTCAACCCTGCTTTCTTATCTCCTGGTCTACACGCCGCTGAAGAGGAAGACTCCCATGTGTACCTTGCTGGGCGCGATTCCCGGCGCCATGCCCGCACTCATTGGGTGGTCCGGAGCTTCTTCGGTGATCGACGCTCCCGCCTGGCTTCTGTTTTCCATCCTTTTTCTATGGCAGTTTCCCCACTTCCTGGCCATTGCCCTCATGTACCGTGAGGATTACACCCGGGCCGGCTACAAAATGTTGCCGGAGTTCGATGTCGACGGATGTTTCACCCGCTGGGAGATTGCCTCGTTCACAGGGCTATTGGTTGCTGCCACATTGCTGATGGAGCTTCGCGCTGGCGTCATTCCCGCGTTGGTCGTGACTTTGGCGGGGGTACTCCTGCTGTATCCCGTTAGCAGACTGGTGAAGACGCCGTCGAGAACCATGGCCCGCCGAGTGGTGCACGCATCTGTCAGCTACTTGCCCATTGTGCTGCTCGTCAAGGTGTTGTGCAAAGGCTAAGATTCCACGAATGCAGTCCCAGGCCGCCTGGATTCGAGGAGTGCGCTGTAGTTGTCAGCCGGCCGATCAACAGAGACCTATCCGGTCAAGTAAGCGACAAGGAGGCGGAAGCGTTCGGGGCCTGATCCTCGGAAGAATAGAGAAAACTTTCGATCTCCTCGATTCGCTTGCTGGCGTCGTCGTAACCAATCTCAACCAGAGCCTGGGTGTACTCGGAGGTGAACAGCAAGTAGCTCATGAGATCCGCGCACGAAGTCCGGTCTCGCCCCAGACTGTTTACAAAGTATTGGATCAGATAGGGCATGGCTTTCTGATGGTACTCTGCCAGGTCTGCCAAATCGACTGAAGGCGTGATGAACAAGGACTTCAGAGGACGCGTCTTCTCGTACCCTTCAATCCCAGGTTGAATGACGTAGCCGCGGCTGAGCCGCAGATTCAAGCGCTCCAGGTGTTCGATGTCAGTTGCAAGATGGTCAAGGAAGATAACATTAAAGAGAACCCCCATGACCCCCGCCAGCGAAGGGCTTCGGTTATCTGCGGTTTCCCTTTGGTGTTCGAGATTCTCGCAGCGGACGCCAATCGCCAGAACCTTATCTGCCCCCAGGCGGATGACCGGGCTCAGAGGTTGTTGCAGGCGCACACAGCCATCCCCGAAGAAGGCTGATCCCCGAGGGATTCGTAAGCGTACGGGCTGGAAGACCAAAGGAATGGCAGCCGACGCGCAAACGTGGTCGACCGTGATCTTGGTCGGAACCGTCACCAGCCGGACCCGGTTCCACACGGGGTGGCCCTTTCTCCCCTGAATGAACAGATAATTTTTCCCGGAGTTGTAGTTGATGGCAGAAATGGCGAGTGCGTAGAGGTGTCCGCGCTTGACGTTGTTGCCGATTCTATCGCAATCAAGGTGCGTGTCGAGGAAGTGCCGCAAAGGTGTCGCGTCCAATAAAGATCGGGCGTTGCCTCCCCCCAGAATTCCTCCGAAAGAGAGATCCAATATCCAGGTAAGGGAATTGTGGGCCTGGGTTAAAACATCGCAGTGAAAAACATCGGAAGGTCGAAGATCGGACCAAAGCCGGGCGAGGACTTTGGTTGCCGAAGTAAAATCGTCGCTGCCTGCGGCAAGGGCAGCGCCATTGACTGCTCCGGCGGAAGAACCTCCTATGATCGGGAAAGGATTGGTTCGAACCTGTTTTATCTCGCCAATACGTTTAAGAATACCGGCTTGGTAGGCGCCCCTGGCGCCGCCGCCCGTCATCACCAGACCGATCGCCTTGTCCATTGTTTCCTTCCGGGGGTCAATTCAGCGATTCAGCAATCGGGTGTTCAACCTCAGCGCCGTCCTCTTGAGTTCGCATCCGCCGCGCACTCTTAACAGAGCGGCGTTCAATAATTAGAAACCGACCGCTCTCGATCCCTCTTTAGTTGGTCAACGATCTCATCTGCCAGCCCGCCGTCCGAGGTCGCGGACTTCTTGATGCTCCAGATCAGCGCCTGGGAGCGCCGATCCACCAGCCTGACCTGCGCATCCATCCGCCTTACCACCACTTTTGCCGGGATAATTGTGCTCTCCGTCTCACAAATCAGAATGGCGTCGGCTTCTTCCGCCTGTGAGCTGATATGTACAACGCCCCATTTGTCGAAACGAGACTTGAGGAGGCGTACAAAATCATCGGACGAAGCGGCAACATAGATGGTTTTTACCTTGGATAGCGGAAGAGGTCCGGGTGCAATCGTGACCTGTGCAGCCAGAAACGCTGGGCAGAGCAAGGCAAAGAAGATGATTGCTGCCGCCACCCCGAATTCCCGAGCGCCATGGCGTAACACTCGCAGATTCATAAGCTTCCAACCTCCCTTCTTCCTCCACCCGTCTCGCAAGACAAAGGGCGAGCCTCAGCTTTATTCTGCCTCTCGAGCCCGGCAGGCCAAAAGTGCGGAACGCACAGGCGAACGTGACGCAGGTTCGTCGGCAGGCATTTGGCGGTGCGAGTCTTCTCTGACGTTTGGGGAATGACGTACGTCGCGAACGGAGCCGTAGAAAACGATCTGCGATTTCACCGGGCTAGGCACGAGCCATTTTCCCAGGGGTGGTCGTACAATCGGCTCCGATACGTGGTGATGTACGGAGCGCAGCGTGAAACCAGCCGACGCACCGGAAGACCTCCACAAACTTTTTGCCCTGGCCCTAAACTCGGGCGATCTCGATGGGCTGGTTGCCTTGTACGCATGCGACGGGCTTCTGATGGCACCTACCGGTCCGGCGCGAGGCATCAGGTTAATCCGTCGTGCGCTAGCTGAATATGTCGCCATGAAGCCCAGGATCCAACTCACTACCCGCAAAGTCGTGCAGGTGGAGGACATGGCGTTGCTTATGGCAGATTGGCAATTTCACGCAACGGCCCGCGATGGCAGTATTGTGTCCACCTCTGGCACCAGCATTGAGATTGCGCGTCGCCAGCCGGATGGAAGTTGGCGCTACTTCATCGATCTTCCCAATGGGCTCGATGAATCCTTTATCTGCCCGGGCAACGGCCTGGATCGATAGGACCGCCGCATGAATCCCGGGGAGGTCTATCGAGGCTCTTGCGTCAGCTCGGGCTGCGGAAGGTGGCCTCCTTCGATTTCCTTTTGCCGCCTCTCGCGGCTGGCGCTGCTCATGAGGACCGAGGTTTCCAGTTCCTTCTTGCCCTCCTCTTTGCGACCCATGCGAATCAGGATTTGCCCCCGCAGGTAGTGGATTCGCTCCGACTGTGGATCTAGCTTTGCAGCGGCATCCAGTTCGGCCAAAGCCTTCTGAAACTGACCCTGGCGCTGGCGCACGCGCGCCAGTCCGAGGTGGGCGGTGAGCAGCTGGGGATTCAACTGCAACGCGTGGAGGTAACCCTTCGCCGCATCCGCATCGCGCTCCATCAGGAAATACACGTTTCCGAGCTCGTCGTAGTTAAAGGCGACATCGGGCTCCAGGGCGATGTCCGCGAGGAACTCATCCTTGGCACGCTCGTAGTCTCCCTTCTTCGAGTAGGCGAGCCCCAGATTGAAGTGCACGAAGGGAAGTCTGGGATCGAGCTGGGCTGCCGCCGTGAGCTCCTGGATGGCATCGTCGTAGGCCTCTTCGTTAAGCTTCGCTTTGCCCATCAGCAACCGGAATTCCGCAGAGTCGCCACCCACTTCCTCCATGCGTCCCAAGGCCCGTTCGGAGAGTTGGGCGCGTTCGGCCTTGTCGGCCGCTATTCCTAAGACGTAGAGATAATTAAGCTGTCCTGACTGCTGTGGCCACAACGGCTCCAGTGTGTCCACGGCTTCCACCCAGCGGCTAGTGAAGAAATAACACAACCCCAGCAGATAGCGGGCCTGCGACGAATCCGGCTCGTCTCTCACGACCGACTCGAGGGGAGAAATGGCATGCCGGAAGTCGCTCTGACGGTAATACACCAGGCCTATGTCAAGCCGGATCCCTGCGACCTGCGGCGCCAGTGCTTCGGCTTTGCGCAGCATTACGAGCGCCTGCGGCCACTGCTTGCGACGCATGGCAATCACTCCCAAATTTGCGTACGCGCCCGCGACCTGCGGATTCAGGGCCAATACTTCTCGGAAGCTGCGTTCGGCGCTCTCCAGATCCCCGCTGTGCAGTGCCTTCTCTCCCTGCTTGAAAAGCTGCTCCGGGTCGCGGTGTTCAGCGGATTTTCCCGGCAGGCTTGGCTGAGCTTGACCTTGAGAGAAACATGCCGATAGGGCTCCAGCCGGCAGCGCCACAGGAAAGGATTCGAGCAGAGCAGCCGTGGCCACGAGCGCTGCAATTCTTGACAGGGTAGGCACTCTGCTGTAGTGTCCGCCAGCGTGGGCTTGAATTCAAGGGCGTCGCATTTGCCCGAAACCTATAGCGCCCTCGGTGGCGCTGCAGAATTGTTGCGGAAACCCTCCGTGAAAGGGCTACATGGTTACCATTCGTGACGTAGCGAGGGAAAGCGGTGTCTCCGCCACTACGGTATCGTTCGTCCTGAACAATGCGCGGCTTGCGCGTTACATCCCCATCGTTACCAAAAAGCGTATCGAGAGCGCTGTCAAGAAGCTCGGCTATCGTCCCAACCAGGTTGCTCGTTCCCTGCGCAGCCGGCGCAGCCACACCGTAGGCGTTATGGTCTTCGACATGATGGACCCCTACTGCACCCTGGTCCTGCGTGGCATCGAGAGCACTCTGTATCAGTTCTCATACCTGCCTGTCCTGACCGACGTCCACAACGAGCGCACCCGCTTCGAGCGCCAGCTGGAAAGGCTACTGTCGCGCCGCATGGAAGGGATCATTCTTGTGGCCAACTGGTTGTTTTTGGACATCGACGTGCTAGCCGATCTGAAGAGGGGCAGGATCCCGACCGCCGTCGTGGGCTGCGAAGTGAAGACCGACGCCATCGGTTCGGTGATCGTGGACAACCAAGTGGGAGGCTACATTGCGCTCCAGCATCTTCACTCCTTGGGTCACCGGAAGATCGCTTTCATCCGCGGCCCCAAGACTTTAGGCGATAGCGCTCCCCGCTGGAAGGGAGCACGGAGCTTCGCCCGCATCGCCGGGCTCGAACTGGAGTCGCAGTTGATCGTCGACCTGCCGGAGTCGCGCGATCCGCTTTCAAGTTTTGAAGGTGGCTACCAATTAACGGAGGAACTGATTAAGCGGAAGCGTCGCTTTACCGCGGTCTTGGCCTTCGACGACATGGCTGCCTTTGGTGCCATTCGGGCGCTGGATCGAGCCGGCTTGCGCGTCCCGGAGCAATGCTCGGTCATGGGCTTCGACGATATCGCGGCGAGTGCTCTGTATACCCCGGCCCTGACCACCATGCGTCAGCCCATGGAAACCATGGGCGCTGCCGCCGTCGGGATCGTGGTAGATGGAATCAACGCCGTTCTGGAGAGGCGTGAGACTACTGCGACGCATCGCAAAGTGGTGCCGGAACTGGTCGTGCGCGAGTCTACCCGCAGTCTTCTTTGACCCGGGCGGGGCACGCCGCGGCAATGTAACGGTTTTTCTGCTTGACAGCAAACCGGCTCTAACGCACTATTCATACATTTTAATAAAACCTTTCATGTGATCTGCTCCGCGTGTGGTGTGGAACGTATGACAGTGCAGCTCGCCGCTGTGCAAGCGTCCTAAGCAAGGATCGGAAGGTCAAGCGTGCGCCGGGTCCTCACACCAGGCGTCGCCAGTCACACAACCTCGAGGGGTGGATGGAGTGACCATGAAATCGCATCTCAAAATTTGCTTTCTGCTCGCCATGCTCCTCGCTGCCGCGGTCGTCTTCGCCCAGACCTCTGCCTCAATCGTCGGCTCCGTCATGGACCCAACCGGCGCCATCATCTCCGGCGCACAGGTCACCGTCATCAATTCGGAGAAGGGTATCACCCGCACCACCGCCAGCAACGCTGACGGCGAGTTCGGGGTGCCGGCGCTCCCGCCAGGAAAGTACGATCTTTCTGTGAACAAATCCGGATTTAAGAAGTTCGAGGCCAAGGGCATCGTCCTCGACGTCGCCCAGAAAGCTCGCGTGGAAGTCACCATGGAGGTGGGCGCCGCCACCACCGAGGTCACGGTGGAAGGCTCCGCCATCGCCCAGGTCGAAACGCAATCCTCCGATCTCGGTGGCACCGTTACCGGAAAAGAAATCAGCCAGCTTCAGCTCAACGGGCGCAACTTCACGCAGCTGGTAACTCTGGTCCCCGGCGTCAGTAATCAAACAGGCCAGGATGAAGGCACGGTGGGCGTAGCGGGCAATGTCAGCTACAGCATCAATGGAGGCCGCACGGAGTACAACAACTGGGAGCTCGACGGTGGCGACAACATGGACAATGGCAGCAATACCACGCTGAACGTCTATCCCAGTCTCGATGCTATCGCGGAATTCAAGGTGATGACCTCCAATTATGGCGCGCAGTACGGGCGCAACGGCTCCGGCACGATCGAGGTCGAAACCAAGTCGGGCACCAACGGTTTCCACGGCGACGTTTACGAATTCGTCCGCAATGACGCCTTCAATGCGCGCAACTACTTTGAGACAACAGTGCCGCCCTACAAGAAGAATGACTTCGGTTACACCATCGGCGGTCCCATCTGGAAGGACCACACCTACTTCTTCTGGTCGCAGGAGTGGCGCCGCGACCGCGTACCCGGTCAGGTTTTCAATGTGGCTGTGCCGTCAGCGGCCGAGCGCCAAGGCGACTTCAGCGACTTGTGCCCGAATCCCGGAACCGGTTCCACCGCCGACTGCCCGATAGACCCGGCAACGGGCCAACCGTTCCCTAACAATCAGGTGCCGTTTAATCCCAACGATCCCAACATTCAAGGACTTCTGGCTGAGATTCCTGCAGCGAATGCTTACGATTCCAGCACCGGACAATCGTTCTACAACGCCTCCCCCATCCAGCCGACTAATTGGCGCGAGGAACTACTGCGCGTGGACCAGGCTCTTGGCGCCAGTCATCGCCTGACGGTCCGCTACATCCATGACTCGTGGGATACGGTCAACCCTGTTCCGCTGTGGACAAATCAAGGCAGTTTTCCAACCATTCAGACCGAGTTCAAAGGCCCCGGCGTGAGTCTGGTCACTCGTCTCACTTCAAGTTTCTCTCCCACGCTGCTCAACGAATTTGTGGCCAGCTACACAACCGACCACATCATTCTGACCAACACGGGTGCGTGGCAACGCCCCTCGGGCTCAACGTTTGGAACACTTTTTCCAAACGCTCCACCTAGCAATGTCATCCCCGGCATCTCTTTAGTCGGTAGCGTGGTCTACAACGGAGGTTTCGGTCAGGATCCAGGCTACATTCCCAATGGTCCGTACAATTCGAATCCCACATACACATTCCGCGACAACATCAACAAGATCGTTGGGAAACACAATCTGCAGTTTGGTGCATACTTTGTGGCTGCCCAAAAGAATGAGCTGGGCGGCGAACCGACCGCCGGTTCGGTCGGCGGCCTCTTGACCTTCGACACGTCCAACGCGGCGGTGACCACCGGTAATCCCTTCGCCGACCTGCTGCTCGAGCGCACCTCCAGCTTCGGGCAGCAGGATACGTTCGTGAAGTATTACAACCGCTACAAGATCTTCGAGCCCTACTTCCAGGACGACTTTCGCATCAGCAACCGCCTCACTCTGAATCTCGGCTTGCGCGTCAGCATGTTCGGCACTTACCGGGAAAAACAACATCAGGCCTTCAATTTTGATCCGGCCCACTACACAGCCGGGCAGACCACGCTGGATCCGAGTTCCGGGCAGGTGATCAATCTCACGGCCAACGGCCAGCCCGCCTCCGTCACCAATCTTCCGAACGGCATCGTGCAATGCGGTGTGACGCCGGGTGTTCCGGTGGGCTGTATGAAAGGGCATCTGTTCAACCCCGCTCCCAGACTTGGCTTTGCTTTCGACCCCAAAGGCGACGGAAGGTGGGCGATTCGCGGTGGTTACGGCATTTTCTATGAGCACACGAACGGCAACGAGGCAAACACAGAATCGCTTGAGAACTCACCGCCGCTCGTGAAGACTGCCACGCAAAACAACATCATCGGCTACCAGAACATTGGTTCCGGCTTCACTCCGGGCACGCAGCCGGTCTTCCCGCTCGCGGTGGTGTCAATTCCGGACCAGGTGACGTGGCCGTATATGCAACAGTGGCACCTGGACATCCAGCATCAGATCACCAAGAACATGGTAACCGCGGTCTCCTATGTCGGGAGCAAGGGGACGCATCTGACCACTACGAGCGATAGGAACCAGCTACACCCGCTCATCGCGGCCCAGAATCCGTATAAGCAGGGCGAGACTTTCGGCTCAAACCAGTGCGGTTCAACGCTCGATGCCTACGGCGTTCCCGTGGATGCCACTACGCCTTCCGGCGTTCCCATTCCCTACGCAGGACCGGGCGTTCTGAGTCCAGCGGTCAACCAAGGCATTGCCGTCTGCGGTACGGTCGCCGATCTGTTCCGCCCCTTCCCCGGCTACGACACCATCAATTATTTGGCTCTGAATGCCGCTTCCAATTACAACGCTTTGCAGGTCGGCTTGCGGCGGAGCGCCGGCAGCCTGCAACTCTCCGTCTCCTATACCTATAGCCACTCGATCGACGATTCATCCAGTCGCCAGGACGGGCAGATCGTCGACTCCTACGATCCAGCGGCGAATCGTGCCAGCTCCAGCTTCGATCAGCGTCACATCATCAATGCCGGCTACGTGTGGGATCTGCCTTTCTTCAAGGGAACAAGTCTCACCAGCAAACTGCTGGGTGGCTGGCAGTATTCGGGAATCTTCGGTTTCTCCACGGGCAGTCCTTTCACACCGGGATTCTTCATCGACAATGCTGGCGTCGCGAACGGGATCGCCGGCGCCAATGCCGCCTCGTATCCGGACGTAATAAGCAACCCGAAGCAGGGCATCACACCGGTTCCAGGTGCCCTGCAGCTATACAATCCGAATGCGTTTGTGGCTCCCACTGCCCTTACCTTTGGTGACTCGGCCCGCAACACCCTTTCCAATCCCAACCGCACCAACTTCGACATGGCCCTGTTCAAGCACTTCGCCATTCACGAGTCGATGGCGCTGGAATTCCGCGCAGAAGCGTTCAACGTCTTCAACCACACCCAGTTTGGCTACGTTGCTGGCGACGGAGGCTCAGCTGCCTCGAACAGCGCGAATTTAAACTCAAATACGGCTAGCTGTTCGGTCACTTCTGGCCCGTGTGGCGCCGCCGGCAACAGCTTCCTGCAGGTCCTCACGGCGCATAACCCCCGCATCCTGCAGTTGGGCTTGAAATTCTTGTTCTAAGCTGAAAGCAACCCGCGCAGTTGCCTTGCGAGGGGCCAGGATTTTTTACCTAAAGTCCTCGTGACTCGGCTTGCGAGAGCTCAGCCCAGTCGAGCGAAGCTCTGCCAATCTCAGTTTGCCCGCGTCCACCATCATAATTTATCGCGCCGTCGAAGCAAATCAGCGGCCGGATGTAGCACGACGAATGCTCGTTCCCCGCAATGACCTGCTGGATCGCCTCGATGATTCCTGCCTTGGAGCAGGGAAGACCCCGGAATCACACCACCTGCCCTGAGTCCAGCAGCCTCCGCACGTGGTCTTCCAGCCGGGTGCGCATTACCGTCTTTCTCGGCACAGTCGGCGAGGCGCTCCGACCTGGGCGCGGTTGACCTCTTTCACGGTCTGGGGGCCGCAGAAGTCGGCGGCTCTAACCAGCTCGAGAGCGTGCTGAGGGCCCGAATCCCAGCCGTTGCCCTAGGGAGATTGGAGGTGGACGCCGCCCTCCCTCGGCGGACCAATTCCCCGACCGAGCGGATTCCGATGCGCTGCGGAGAGCCGGGACAGGGGATGCGATTCGGGGCACGTGACGCGCAAGTCAAAATCCTGATTCACATGCAGCAGAGAACTCCGTGGTGGGTGGGGTCCTGAGTGAAATATAATCGAAGGTGCGCGCGTTGCCCCATGCTCAGACTGTTTTTTCTGGGATTTCTCCTCACTGCGCTCTCGCTTGGACAAGGGGCCCCTTCCGCGCATCCGGCTCGCTCCCAGACAACGAAGACGATAACCTCCTCTGGCAGTCGCTTCGAAGACATTGGGAAGCAGGCGGGTTTGAGCGTCTCGCACATATCCTCGCCAGACAAGCGCTACGTCATAGAATCGGTGAGCGGAGGCATTGGCCTGTTCGACTGCGACAACGACGGCAAGCTGGACATTGTGGTCGTCAATGGATCCAATGTTGAGCGCTACCGCTCGCAAGGTGGCGATCCGCTGGTAACGCTCTATCACCAGGATGCAGACCTCAAGTTTACGGACATCACTCGCCAGAGCGGGTTGACGCGCAAGGGCTGGGGCATGGGAGTGGCAGTCGCTGACTATGACAATGACGGTTTGCCTGACCTGTATGTGACCGGCTACGGGGGAAATGCCCTTTACCACAACCTCGGCAACTGCAAGTTTGAGGACGTAACCGAGCGGGCGGGCGTGGGAGTCGGAGGTCTGAGCCTGGGCGCAGCCTGGGGCGACTATGACCGCGACGGTCGCGTGGACTTATTCGTTTCTCGCTACGTACATGTGGATATGAACAAGCTACCAGAACTGGGGAGCAACGAGAAATTCTGCCAGTTCCGCGGCGTGCCCGTGCAGTGTGGACCCTGGGGAATGCAGGGAGAATCGGACTTCCTCTTCCACAACCGCGGTGACGGAACATTTGAAGACGTCTCGAAGCAAGCCGGCGTGGATGACCCGCGTCACTACTACGGGATGGGTGCCGTTTGGGGCGATTACGATAACGATGGCTGGCCCGATCTCTATGTAGCTGACGACGCTGGTCCAAATTACCTCTATCGGAACAAGCACAACGGGACGTTCGAGGAAGTCGGGCTCGTGCTCGGTGCTGACCTGAGCGGAGACGGACAGGAACTTGGCTCGATGGGAGTAGACATGGGCGACTACGACCATGACGGACGCCTGGACATATTCGTGACCGAGTTCGTGGATCAATCCGACACCCTGTACCATAATCGGCCGGACGGTTTTGAAGATGTCAGTTGGAAGGCGCAGATCGCACAGCCCAGCCGCCCCTACGTCGGCTGGGGAACCAGCTTCGTCGACTTCGACAACGCCGGCTGGCTTGATATCTTTGTGGCCAACGGCCACGTGTATCCCCAGGTTGATACCATTCCCGGGGCCGCTCACTATCGCCAACCCATGCTGCTGTTTCACAACCAGCGTAACGGCACCTTCGAAGAGATTTCGGCAGCGGCCGGCCTAGCCGACATGCCGCTCGCTTCCAGGCGTGGTGCGGCGTTTGGCGACATCAACAACGACGGCTGCGTCGACATTGTCACGCTTAATGTGGGCGAGCCCCCGTCCTTGTTCCTCAATCACTGTCAAAACGGAAACCATCGCGCGCTCTTCAGGCTGCTGGGGACAAAAAGTAACCGGCTTGCGATCGGCGCACGGGTTACGGTGCGCTCCGGAAAACTGACCCAGATGAGCGAGGTCAAGGGGGGGTCGGGTTACCTTTCGCAGAATGACCTGCGCCAACACTTCGGACTGGGGAATTACGACAAGATGAACGATGTCCTGATTCGCTGGCCCAACGGAACCGTAGAGACGCTGCACGACGTTCCCGCCGACTTCATTTACACGATCGTCGAAGGTCAAGGAATCCAGGGGAAGGTGGCGCTGCCCCCGGCGGACGCCCTCGAGGCCAAGCCCATCCGCTAGCAGGCGCCGCACAAAAGCGCACTGAGAACCCTCACTTCGGGTACGAAGCCCGGTGCATGCTTCGCAGGTTCCTGCGGAGCATGTTTCCACTCCATGTCTTACGCTCGGAGTCGGAGATACCTAGGCTGCGGCCAGAAGCGCAACCGGGAGCGCCTCAGTGACAATGGATGCGGACTCGGCAAATTGGAAGGTCATTTGGGATCCAAGCGAGCCGCCCAAGACTCTGCTCAGGCCGAGTAATGCCTGGCTGCCACACGCGGCGCACCGACCATTTTTCGTTTCGCTGATGACTTCACAGTCCGCACACAGAGCGGCTCTGTCAAGGCGAATCAGGTTGGGGCTGGGACAAAGTCGACTACTCATGTCGTTCTCCTGCGAATCAGTTTTCTCATGGCGCAGCGAGGCCCTAGGAAGTGGTTTGCAGTTTTATTGCCAGGGCAAGATGAGGGAAAAGTCCCAATTACTCTGCAGTTTCCACGATTCGCCTCAGTTCGGATGGGTGGGCCAAGGGAAAAGTCTTGCGCATCTGGCCTGTCTGGACGAGGAACCTGTAGAGCACGGTTCGCGATTGCAGACGCGTTTTCCTTTCACCCCTTGTTGAGTCCTACGGCGGGTTCACGTACACACCGTAGAGGTCCCACTGCCCCCAGTGATTGACATCGGCGAGCTTGTAAGGCGCTGCGAATCCGACCAGCGTGTGCGGTGTCACGATGCTCCCTGTCGCGTCGCCAGCCATGCCGACATCGTGCGTGTACGGAGGAAATGGAGAAGACGGGATGACAGTTTGCGGCGCACTCCAATTGATTCCATCGCTGGAAAAAGCGCGCCCCAGGTAGGAGCTGGGTAGCACCATAATCTGGGGCGTTGACCACGTTTTGCCATCTGTAGAGCTCGTGTATCGGATCGCATCCCAAGTCGGGACTAATACCGCCATCGAACAGAAGAACACATGATAGGTGCCATCCTTCACGGTGATGGAAGGGGCATAGGCGTAGGAGAATCCGCCATCCATAGCATCTACCAGCTGGAAGAACGCTGGTGCAGTCGGCGCTGACTGGTTTCCAGACTGGCCACAGGAGGCCAGCAGGAGTACCAGAACAACGATGGCCGATGTTTCAACCTCTTTCCTGAACATGGGAACTCCTGAATGTCGCCTACGATCGGCTAGCCCTCAGCCCCTTCCGGAAACCCCTGCCCCAAACCGGGTAGGGCTGGACGGGGTTTGTATCTGATGCATACCGGTCAAAGCTATCGCGGCAGGGTCAAAAAGTCCTGAGGAGAGCTGAGTTTTCGCAGAGGTTTCGCCGAGGTCGAGCGAGCGCCCGTGTTTCCGTGAGGGAAGTTATAACTGTGCAGCTTAAAAATCGCGGGGGTTGTGGTAGGGGCCGGATGTTGGCCGACGACCCGCAAGTCACCGGTTGGATTCGCTTGTTGAACCGTCGGAAGGGCCGGTCAGAAATGCTTCTTGGCGACTTTCCGCTGGTACCAGGCCCGGGTACGCTGGTCGCGTCTCCAAGAAGGACTCTTCGGCCTTTCTCTCAGAGATTTGCTGACTGTTGCCCTGCAGATGATGTGCGGTCACGTGACCTACAATGATTAAAGCGGGAGAGGGCAGTACTGGCACTTGGGGCAGTTCGCGGAGCGTCGTCCGGCAGAACTGTTGCTCTGCCCTGCAAGCTCGCGATACGACTACACACGGAGTCTCCTCCGGCATCCCACTCCTGAGCAGTTCGTCTGCACTCCCCGAGTAATTGTCTCTCGGCATATACAAAACAATGGTGCTTTCTGAAGACACCAGAGCTTGCCAGTCGGGGACAGGCTTCTCGGCAGCGTGCTGGGCGGTGGCCAACACCAACTTAGCAGCCAAGCGCCGGTCGGTGAGAGGAATCTGCGCGGCGGCGGCTGCCCCGAGTGCGGCGGTGATGCCGGGGACCACCTCGAAGGGAATTCCGGCATCACGCAGAGCTTCCATTTCTTCTCCCGCTCGCCCGAAGATAAGTGGGTCTCCGCTCTTCAGTCGAACTACAATCCGTCCGCGGCTCGCGTGTTCGACAAGGAGGAAATTGATCTCGCTCTGGCTGATGGATTTCCTGCCGCAGCGCTTGCCGACGTTAAGCGTTAGGGTCGTCGGCGGAATCAGGCGAAGGATTTCAGCAGAAACCAGGGCATCGGTCAATACCACCTCGGCCGACCGCAGCACCCGCAATGCTTTCAAGGTGAGTAGCTCCGGATCGCCGGGACCGGCTCCCACGAGATAGACCATCCCCTTCATTTGGCGTCTTTGGCCGGAGCGACGGTTCGCCTACGCCGAAAGCTGTTGAAACTCCGTTGGCTTGCAATCTTGTGGAGCAGCACTCGGCGTCGATCCGGCGACAAGCGCTTGGCAAACAGCGATTTCCTAGACTCGGCAAGCCAATCCAGCCAAGCGACATAGTCTGGACCAAACTGCTCTTCCAACTGGCAACGCAGACGCTGTGCGAGCGCCGGGCTGGCGCCGCCTGTCGAGATCGCAATTTGCAACCGGCGTCGCCGGACCACAGCCGGATAGTGGAAATCGCAGTGTTCTCTGTCGTCTACCGCATTGCAAAGAATGCCGCGTGTACGAGCCTGGTCGAAAACCGCTCGATTAGTTTGGGGAGAGGAGGTAGCGACCACAACCAGAGAAACTCCTTGCAGGTCCCGGGCTTCGAACCTCCGTATTTCCCAGGCGATTGTTCCCTCAAGAGCCCATTGCTTGACTCGTGCCGTCGCGCGGGGAGCCACCACCAGGACATCTGCACCCGCCGCGAGCAAACCCTCGATCTTGGGCTCGGCTAAGCTGGCTGCGCCTACAACCAGGCAGCGGCGCTGCGCGAGTCTTAGAAATATGGGGAACAGGGGGGGCTCACCATGCGAGCTGTCGGTAGGCAAATGTGTCACCGAAATGGCGAATTTTTTGCTCCACCCGTGCACCTCACGCCCGGGCGTTTCCCTGTTCGTACCGCAAAGCAACCCAGACTTGAAACTCAAAGAATTGATCGTGCTCATCGAAGAAACGGCAAAAGTCATTTCGCAGACTATTTTTCATGAATTTACCGACATCAATTTACAAACTAATAGGAGCTATAAATAGTTTTGATTTCCGTTCCTGACTTCGATTCGCTATCAGTGGTCCAAGGCAAGCTTCGCCCGTCGCGGACCATGATTTGACTGCGCTCGGACCTGCGGCGACGAAATCTCCATCCGGAGATCAACCGGGGAGGTCACAGCGTGCGTCCAGGAACAAATGCGGTGGAGGCCTCGAAGGCTGCGAAGGGCGGGGACGGTTTGCGCATCCGCGAGGACCTTCCCAGCCTTATCGGAAAGGGCTACGAGTCGATGACACCCGCCGAGAAGGATCTGCTGAAGTGGGTGGGAGTCTTCTTCCGTAAGCCAACCCCGGGTCGGTTCATGATGCGGATTCGGATGCCCAACGGATTTACCAACAGCCGTCAATTGCGTGCGATTGCCGATCTCTCGCTGCGGCTGGGCAACTGCGTCCTGGACATCACCACCCGGCAGCAGATCCAGTTACGCGGTTTTACGCTGGCCAACGTGCCGAAGATTTGGGAAAAACTTCGAGGAGTCGATCTTCATTCGTTGCAGACCGGGATGGACAACGTCCGCAACCTTAATGGATGCCCCCTGGCCGGGCTCGCACTCAATGAACTGTTCGACGCTTCGCCGGTGGTGTTCCAATTGGATCGCATGCTGGTAGGAACCGACGGGAACCCTGAATTCACTAACCTGCCGAGGAAATTCAACGTAACCATCACAGGATGCCTGGAAAATTGCACCCACAACGAGTCGCAGGACGTCGCCCTGGTGCCAGCCCTGCGCCGCGACTGCGCAGGTTTTAACGTGTTAGTGGGCGGGAAGATGGGCTCGGGGGGATTCACGGTTGCATCGCCACTGGATGTTTTCGTCGGCGAACAAGACGCAGCCCGGGTGGTTGCGGAGCTCATCCGAATTTATCGCGATCATGGCCCGCGAGATGCACGCGCGAAATGCCGCCTCGCTTTTCTGATTGAAGAGTGGGGAATTCGCCGCCTGCGCGAAGAGCTGGGACAGCGTCTGGATCGCGAACTGCCGGCTGCCGGGCGCGACGTGCGTGCCACCCACTCCACAGATCATCTGGGTGAAGCAATGCAGAACCAGCCAGGTTACAGTTCGGTCGGCCTTTGCGTTGCCGTGGGTCGACTCCATCCCGAGGAGGCAAACGAACTGGCGCGGCTGGCCGATACGTACGGGAATGGTGAGTTGCGGCTCACTACTGGACAGAACGTGATCCTTCCCAACGTGCCGAGCGCTCGGGTCGATTCCCTGTTGGAAGAAGACTTGCTTCAAACCTTGTCTCCCTTTCCCTCGGCCCTCCGTCGCGGACTGGTGGTGTGCACCGGAACCGATTTTTGCAACCTCGCTCAAATTGACACCAAAGCCCATGCCGCGGAGCTGTCCACAAAGCTTGAACAGCGGCTGGGAACTACTGGCCATCCCCTGAAAATTCATTGGTCCGGATGTCCGGCCGGCTGTGGGAACCACCAGGCTGCTGACCTTGGGTTTCGCGGTTTGAAGGCGAAGATTGACGGCAAAATGGTCGACGCTGTAGCCATTTATGTCGGCGGCCGCACCGGTCCCCACGCCAAACCCGGACAACAGATTGTGGAAGTGACCCCCTGCGATTCCACGTTGCCGGAGGTAGTGGCGGGCGTGATCAGCAAGTTCGACCCGTTGGCGGAGCCGGATCGGACATCGGAATGGCAGGTGTCGGGAATGCCAGAGTTCTCACCACCGCAGGAAACGACAGGGAAACAGATCTCCGAAGCGGCAGGATTGGCCTCTGCGGAGTAGCGCATGAGGTCAATCCCGGGCGGCTTGGAAATTTCAGACGAGATGCACGGCCGCCGTGAAGGCTTCCGCGGGCTCCGCGTGCTGGCGTTGGAGAGCCGCCGCGCCCGCGAGATGGCTCAACTGATCGAGAAGCATGGCGGCCACCCTTTCGTTGCACCTGCTACGCAAGAAGTCGCGACCGACTCCAGTGCGGAAGCTCTGAACTTCACCTCTGACCTGTTAGAAGGCCGTTTCAGTGCCGTCATTTTTCTCACCGGGGTCGGCACACGAATCCTTGCGCAGCACGCCCAGAGGGTTTGCCCGCGCGAGCAATTCGTGGCGGCGCTCAGTGGTACTTTGGTCGTGGCTCGCGGCCCCAAGCCGGCCGCGGCGTTACGCGAACTGGGTGTTCCTGTAACGTTGACCGTTCCGGAGCCGAATACCTGGCGCGAGATTCTGCAAACCCTCGATCAGAACCGCGATTTGGTACCGCTGAGGAATCGCAGGGTAGCCGTGCAGGAGTACGGTGTTTCCAGCTCGGACCTGCTTCATGGCTTATCCGAGAGGGGCGCCGAAGTGGTTGCCGTTCGGGTGTATCAGTGGGCGCTGCCCGACGATGTCGCGCCCCTCGAAGCGGCGGTCCAGGCTCTCCTTCGCCACGAGATCGATGTTGTGCTGTTCACCGCGTCTGTGCAGTTCCAGCATCTGCTGCAGATAGCCGACAGGACTAATCTGCGACCCGAAGTCATTGCGGCCTTGGCACAAACGTTAGTCGGTTCCATCGGCCCGGTGACGTCAAGTGAACTTCGCCGCCACGGAATTGCTGTGGATGTTGAACCCATTCATCCCAAGATGGGCTTCCTGGTAAAAGAAATTGCGGAGCGTATCCCGGAATTGCTGCTGCGGAAAAGACAGTCCACATCCCTGGGACGCTGAGCCACGACTCTCATGCTGCGATGCCTTGCCGTCCCGATGCTCGTGAGTGAAGAGAAACATTTCTCACACTGATTCCGGATGATGACTGATCGGCCGCGGGAGTCGGGGGGTCGTCGGCGGGCTTGCGCCGGCATTTCTATGGCCGCCTGGCGCTCACCCGACGCGACCCTTACCGGGGTTTGAATGCTGGATTCAGTGGCTTGTGTTTCAATCTTGCAATCACAGGAATCGTGAGCCTTCTGACGCGGGTACAGGTCGCCGGATTTGACGAAACCCTGCCCTCGCTGGCTGCCTCACGCTCTGGCGACGGAGCAAGTCTCGCGTAGGAGTCTGCCACGTTCTCCTGCGAGAGTCGGGCATACGGTCTTGCACGCTTTGTACCGCCCGGGGCCGCCAGCTTCTGCCTGACGGTCTTCCAGCGGCGCTGCTGATTTTCCGACGCCAGATGATGCGCTTGACCTGAACACCTTCCGCTAGGTGGGCTATCGAACTGACATCGGCCCGCCAGTGCCTTGCACGTGCTTGTGCTCTGGAGAGCGATGCCCATGCAGGTTGAGCCCGCAAGGAGAGATACTCGACACAACCTCAGGGTACACTGAGTATTCGGGATGAACGATGGCAGCCGCAGAAACAAGGGTCTTTCCCATAGAAGCGCTGCGCGAATTCAGCACTCGCACATTTCTCCACTTTGGCCTGAGCGAGAACGATGCCGCGCAGGCGGCTGACGTGCTGGCTTGCGCCGACCTGCGAGGAATCGATTCGCACGGGGTTGCCCGGCTGCACACCTATTTCGATATGCTCAGCTTGGGACGAATCAATCCAAGACCCACTCTCAAGCTGGTTCGCTCGACACCAAGCACGGCGACGGTCGATGGCGACAATGGGCTTGGTTTGGTGGTCGGTCCGCAAGCCAATCGCATGGCCATGGACATGGCGGAGAAGTGCGGCTCGGGTTGGGTTAGCGTGTGCAACACCAATCATTTCGGAATCGCAGGCTACTACGTTCTCAAGGCACTTGAGCGCGACTTGATCGGCTGGGCGATGACAAACTCCACCAAACTGGTCGCCCCCTTGTGGGGTGCGGAGCGAATGCTGGGCACCAACCCCATCGCCATCGCGTTCCCCGGTAAGAAAGAGCCGCCCATTGTGATTGACATGGCCACCAGCGCGGCCGCGTACGGAAAAATCGAAATGGCCCGCCGGAACGGCGATGCCATTCCCTATGGCTGGGGAATCGACAGCCAGGGCCGGGTCACAACCAGCCCGGACGACACCATAGCGGGTGGAGCACTCTTGCCACTCGGCTCGGACCGCGAACGAGGAGGACACAAGGGCTACGCCTTGGCGATCATGGTCGATATGTTGAGCAGTGTGCTCAGTGGCGCGAATTGGGGACCATTTGCCCCTCCCTTTGCTCTTCGTCAAGAGATACCGGAACGCAGTGTCGGCAGAGGAATAGGTCATTTTTTGGGTGCGCTGCGGATCGATGGCTTCATTGACGGTGACCGGTTTAAGAGTCAGGTGGACGAGTACATCCGCGTATTTCGCGCCACCAAGCCAGCACCCGGTAGCAAAGGGCCGCTGATTCCAGGCGATCCTGAACGAGAAGCGGAACAATTGCGGCGTGAGAGGGGTGTGCCGCTCATCCTGTCCGTAGTCGAAGACCTGCTCGATATCTCCGCGAAGACAGACATACCGTTCGGCTGAGGCTACCGAAGTCAGGCGTTTAGGAGTTTAGGAACCCTTACTTTACGGCGAGGAGCTTACGAAGTTGGCGAACGGCGGCAGGAATCTCTTCTACCGGGACGCTGCCGAAACCCAAGATGAAACCCGGACGAGCTTCGCCCAGATAGGAAGTGGAGAGTGGCCAGATCCGAAGGTCCTGGCGGGCGGCCCGCTCGGCAATTTCGGTATCGCGGCCCTGGTTCGCCAGTGCCACGGCCAGGTGCATGCCTGCCTCGTCGCCAAGCACCCTGACCCGAGAGCCCAATTCCTTGCCGAGGCTATCCACCAGCACCCGTCGTCGCTCGCCGTAGAGAACCCGCATCCTTCGGATGTGGCGCGCAAAATGTCCTTTGGCAATAAAGTCTGCCAGCACCTCTTGAAGGAAGGTGGGGGGGCCGAGATCCATGGCACGGCGGATGGCCAGGAAATGGTCAACGAGGTCGGCCGGAATGACGACATAACCGAGGCGCAAAGAAGGAAACAGGACTTTGCTGAAGGTGCCGATGTAGATCACACGAGCGTTGGCATCGAGCCCCTGCAAGGAGGCAATCGGCAAGCTCTCGTAGCGATACTCCGCGTCATAGTCATCCTCGATGATCCAAGATCCGGAGCGTTGGGCCCAGTCGAGCAGTTGGAAGCGCCGCGAGGCACTCATGGTCACCCCCAGGGGAAATTGATGAGAGGGGGTAACAAACACCGCTCGTGCCTGGCGACAGCACTTGATGCCAGCGGCAACATCCAAACCTTCCTGGTCCACGGGAACGGGAACGAGATGACAGCCCGTCAGCGCGAACACCTCTCGTGCCAAGCGGTAGCATGGCTCTTCGATCCAGAGGGAACTTCTGGAGTCGAGGAGAACGCGGGCGGAAATTTCAAGCGCCTGCTGGGAGCCGCTGGTGATCATCACTTGCTCCGCCTCGCAGTGCAGGGACCGCGCGGTTCTCAGATAGCTCGCCAGGGTTTCCCGCAGAGGCATGGAGCCCATCTGATCACCGTAGTGAAACGACTCAGTGCCCATACTTCTCGACCGGCGCGCAACCAGGCTCGACCAGACGCGGAGTGGGAATTGATCGACGGCAACCTGCCCGACACCGAATGCTCCCCAGCCTAGCAGCCAGGGCGACGATTCCCGACGAGGAAGGAAAGAGCGGCGCACGACCGGTCGAGGCCCGGCGCGGCGTGTCGCGGATCGCACTTCGATAGGTGCGCACGACGTCAGTTGTTCGGGAAGCGAACTGGAAACGACGGTTCCAGCACCCACGCGACTCTCAAGGTAGCCTTCCGCCAAAAGCTGGGCGTAAGCGTTCAGGACGGGGAACCGCGAAACGCCGAGTTCCAAAGCCAGACCTCGCGACGATGGGACTCGCTGCCGCGGGTGGAGGCGGCCATCGATAATGGCGGCGCGATAGCCTTCATAGATCTGCCGGTGCAGGGGCTTCGCAGCCTGGCGGTCGACCGCGATGACGGGGAGAATCCCGGAGGCCACTCGTTTCATGGGGGTGGATCATAATGGTCATGTCAAAATCCAGTCAAGTGGCTATTGTTTCCGACCACCTTATCTCTCACGATCAGGGCATTCAGAGTGGGGATCGGTGGGCAAACCACTCTCTCGTGTTGGTCTGTGCCATGACAACGCGCATTCGTCATTGCGTTGAGTGTCCGAGATGCCTTACTCGATATCTGATCGGGTTCAGCCCCTACCCGAACGGATCTTACCTGGTGCCGCAGGTGGAGGGGTTCTCGGAGGAATGGACTCTGTATTGTGCGTGCCGAAAACCGCCCAGTTCCAGTCGATGGTCTTGGAGCGACTTGAAGATGTACGCGGTCTCCAGTCAAGCGCATGATCGTGGCTATGGTCGCCCCGAGGAAATCGTGCCCCTAGATAGAAGGTCGCGACCTTCCGGTTAGGCTTCGCCTAGAGACCGGAACCAGGATCTCGGTCGCAGAACGGGCAGGCACGAGCTTCCTTCACCCGCGTGTCACGAATGCCGACCCTACTTGTTCTGCATTGCGGTCCAGTTGAGAACTACGGACAGGGGGGTGGCCGACTGCTTCAGTTTTAGCCTGTGTATGCTTTGGGATTCGGCACACGTATCCCATGCGCCTGCAAGAGCAAAATGACGCCGTGGGGAATGGGGCGACAGCTGCAATTTCTTGAGTGCGCGAGATGCCACTTGATCCGCTCCTGAGTGGTGGGCTTTTTCGGCATCCTGTTCCGTGAGTGCCACTCCTTGTTGGTTTTACCCATCCAATCCCCCTTTGCGTGCATCCATTACCCGCTAGCGCGCATCGATCCTACTGCTCCCGCAGACGGACTAATGCAGGTTTCTATACTGCAGCCGGCACTGCTGTGACACGCGACTGCTCTCCTTTCTACCTTCCGCCGAGGTCGGGTTAGCGACCGGGACCATCCTAGCAGGCTCCTTGGTGGGCAAAGTTCACCTGAAAAGGAGCTAACCAATGAACTGCGACGGCTGTACAGGGTCTATCTTTGGAGCACGAAGGGAGTTGGGTTATTGCAGCCCTGTCGCTCATCAGAGAGACCGGGACTGACAGCTCGATTTGGCGACCGGAGTCGCCTCCGCACATGCACGGAAACGGCTCGAGATGACCATCTGAGCGAGGCAGTATTCCAAGCCACCTTCCCCCTTGACCAACTCTCTCCGTCCCCACTCACGGAGACCAGGTGGCTAGTGCAGGCTTTCTTTCCAGTGTTTGGCCAAACACTCTGCCACTGAGGTCGCTAGCGCTGAGCTGGCGTCCATATACTGACTTTGCTTCTTGCAAGTGTAGCTAAAAACGACATCCTTGGATTTGGCATCGATGATCGTCAGAGCCACTTCGTTGAACGATCCGTTATCGTAGGCGCCCGCACCAAGTGAGGACAGGACACTCTTCAACAGCGAGCCGTTGCTGTCCTTTGCTTGGAACTGGGCGGTATAGTCGGCCTGTTTCGGGTCGGTCGTGACCGTCACGGGCACTTTTTTCTTCTGCAAGGCCGAAGAAAAATAGGCCGAGAAGCCGTCGTCCGGATCGAGGTAGATCTTTGACCGTTGTTGGGCAGCGAGCGTTGCCGGCAGTGCAAACAGCAGGACGGCGACTATTTGGAAAGATCTGAAGCTCATACTAAACCTCCCACATTGTGTAGTTGCGGAACATGTCTAATTTGGAACTGGCTCGTAAGCATCGACCAGCGTCGGCCTGCCAGACTGGTCAAACCCCAGGTAATAGGTCTGATGCGGTGCGAGAATCACAGTAAGCGTGTGTGTGCCATGAGCCGATGCGAATTGGTGCATTCCAGCCGGAAAATCCATCGACATCTGCGAGAAGACGCTGCCCAGCGTTCGGCCATCTACGGTTAGATCCTCTCGAGCAGTCGCTTCCTGGCTGACCAGCACCACCACCGAGTCTTCCGCTGCGAGGGAACTGCCCTTCGCCGTCGCATCCACTTCCAGGTTGGTGGACGCCGACACTGAACTGGATCCCTGGGTAAGGCTGACGGTTATCATGGTTTCGCCAGCGTTTTTCCCTGTGGCCAACCCGGGGTTTGTGCCGCCGGTATTAATGGTGGCCGTCGAGGTCACACTCGAGGACCAATCAGCGGCCGAGGTGACGTCCGCATCGGGCGCATTGCTGTAATGAGCCGTGGCCTTGTACTGTTGCTTGTCCCCGACGAGTATGGTTTGACCTAGTGGTGCGACGTCGATTCCGGTTAGGTTGCTCTGGCTGCTTCCTCCACAGCTGAAGGTTGGGACGGCCAGGCACAGGAGGAAAAAGCCAGAAAAGGAAAGAAGTGGTTTGCGAGTTTTCATGGATTTTCTCAATCTCAGCCCGATTGGTTGCTGCGTTTGCGGGTGAGGGCTTCGCTGTGGGAAGACCTCAGGCCATTCAGTGATCGAATCATTTCTTGGCGGTTTCTTTGGTCAGTCAACCAGAGCCTGGCGTAAGGCCGCGCTGTCCCGGGGTTTTCCGCCCGCTTGTGGTCAACTGCCTTGCCGCGAACGGAGTGAGGTAGGCGTTCGATATGGCCCCAAGGGTGGTACCAGGTAGGGTCAACCTCCTGCTGGGCGTAGACCCGAGCGCAGAACCCCAGGGCAGCCAGCGTGTACCGAACCATCCGAACCAGGATCTTTCTTTTGTGCGGCTTCATCGAGTTGCCCCGGCGAGCGATTCCGTGAAATCGGTTCTGGCGAAGCAATCTGGCGGTTCTTTCGAGAATCGTCCATGCAGGATTGCTGAAGCGTTGCCAATCTTCGTAAAGCGTTGGTAAAGAAATCTAAAGTGCTAAGTTACTGTGGCAACGGAAGATATCTGTTAAGGGGTAAACCGTCTGGGGAGATTTCCTCAGGGCACGGGGATACGGCTATAATGTCACCCCACCAAAGCCGCGTGGCCGAAGCGATACCCGGCCAGTGCTCCGGTCCATTCCTCAGGCCCCGCGCCTGCTCACAATTCTGGGGATGATTTTTCGATGTCTTAATGGGTGGAACCGGCATGCCCCAAACGGTCATCCGATTTGAAGAGTTCGAGCTCGATACCGCCCGCTGTCAGTTGCGACGCTCCGGCAAACCTCAGAAGCTCGAGCGCATTCCCATGGAGCTGTTGACGCTGCTGGTCGAGAACCGGGGCAAAGTGGTGAGCCGAGAAGCCATCGTGGATCGGCTGTGGGGAAAAGATGTTTTTCTTGAAACGGAACATAGCATCAACACGGCTATCAATAAGATTCGTCGGGTTCTTCGGGATAATCCCGGGAATCCGCGGTTTGTGCAGACCGTCTTTGGAAGAGGATATCGATTTCTCCCGGAAACGACGGTAGTGCCGGAAGCTGCTTCTGCCGATGCGGCCGTCGCCGCGAATCCCAGTGGTGGCTCAGCCGTGCTGCGTGTCCCTGCCTCAGATGCTACGGATCGGGTGACAACCTCGATGCCTTCGGCATCGAGTGCGTCAGTATCCGGGAAGATCGCGGAGAAAGATGCATCCCAGGAAGAACCATCTTTGATCCCGTCAGGGATCCCACCGGCGGGGCCCATCCCGAACAACGCAAAAAGGCACGGTCTTGCCTGGCCGCTGGTTGCGGTTATTGTCTCCGGCGCTTTGCTTTATTTGACGGTGCGATTCGTGAGAAGCACGAGCATGTCGGGAGCGCAGCTCGCGAATTGGGAAGTCCACTCCATTGCCGTCCTCCCGCTGACCAATCTTTCGAACAACCCCGAACAGGAGTACCTGGTTGATGGGATGACCGACCAATTGATCACGGATTTGGCGCGCGCAACCTCATTGCGGGTGATCTCCCGGACTTCCACGATGCAATATAAAGGAGTGCACAAATCCCTACCGGAAATTGCGAGAGATCTCAATGTCGATGCCATCATAGAGGGCTCGGTTCTACCTTCTCAAGGACAGGTGCGAATCACGGCTCAGTTGTTGGATGCTCGCAGAGATCGGCATCTGTGGGCTGAGAGTTACGAGCGCGGTCAGCAAGATCTCCTTGCAATGCAGGACGAGGTCGCACGGGATATCGCCCGCGAGATTGCAGCGACTTTGCAGCCGGTCCACCGGGTGGTTCACGAACAGAATGTGGGCCCCGAGGCGTACGACCAGTACCTGCACGGGCGATTTCTCTGGAATCGCCGCACGTTGGGAGACTTGGAGAAGTCCATACGTTACTATCAGCAAGCCATCCAGCTGGCTCCCAATTTTGCGCCCGCTTACTCAGCTCTCGGCGATGCCTATGCGGTTATCAGCATCCGGGGGGGCCCCCCACCGTCAGAGTCCTATCCGCGGGCACGGGAAGCCGCCGAGAAAGCGCTTCAGCTAGATGATTCGCTCGCCGATGCTCATGCCCTGTTGGCGGAGGTCAGGGTTAACTATGACCACGACTGGGAGGATGGAGAGAAGGAGTTTCAGCGAGCGGTCGCACTCAATCCCAACTATCCGACGGCGCATCAGTGGTACTCAGCTTACTTGGTATCCATGAAAAGACCGCAAGAGGCTGAGTCGGAGATTGATAAAGCATCCATCCTGGACCCGTTATCCATGATGATCAAGGCGACGCGCTGCGAAATTCGCTATTTGGCCAGAGATCCGGACTCGGCGATTAAGATCTCCCTTCATGCTCAGGAACTCGACCCGAACTTCGCTGAGACCTATCTCTGTTTAGGCAAAGGCTATGAGCAGCAGGGACAATTGCGCGAGGCGAGTGCGAACTTCAAGAGGGCGGTGGATTTGTCGAAAGGTGCTCCTGGGATGTTGATGTTGCAAGCTCACGCCTATGCCCTTGCCGGGAGGAAGGATCTCGCGGCGGACATCGTCCATCGCACTCTCTCTTCGAACCATGGCTATTTGGCCAATTCCGATGTCGCGGCCGTGTATTGTGCAATGGGAGAACCGGCCGTGGCCGTGACTTGGCTGGAACGCGGGTTGGCAAACCACGAAGAGGGCATGACTCGGCTCGCGGTCGAACCTGTCTTTGATGGTTGCCGCCGCGATCCCCGCTTTCAAAGGCTGCTTCAGCAATTGAGGTTGCCCCAGTAGCCCGGACTCTGTCCCACAGCAATTCGCCAGATCCTGGTAATCCAGGCGGTTACGGCTTTAGAAGGCTTTAGAAAACGTTAGTCGTCCTGCATTGACCAGTCCGCCCGGTTGGTTCACAGTGCCCGCGAAAGCTCAGATGTTCCACGTATTCGGCAGAACATCCTCAGGGCTTAATTTCCACAAGAGGCAGGAAATCGCGATGGCGTACTTCGACATTCTTTCCGACCTGCACATGAACTACACCATGAATCGGCCACTCGCCGATGGGGAGGCGAAGGCCAGGATCGCCGAGGCGAAAGCTCTGGCGCCCCAAATCAAGGACATTGCAACCTGGACCTCGACCTTTCTAGGGGCCGCGCAAAAGGCGGAAAAGGAAAAGCGATGGCTCGATGCGGCTGCCTACTACCATCAGGTCGAGTTCTTCCTGCCGGCGGGAGACCAGCGAAACCGTTACTACGATGATTTTGCGCGCACCCATGCTCTGGGCATGGAAGGCACGAAAAACTACGAGAGGATCAAGGTTCCGTATCCTGGGGGCCACCTTCCCGGATTTCGTCTACAAGCGAAGGAGATGGAGATTGGCACATTCGTCTTTAACGGAGGATACGACTCCTTTGTTGAAGAGTTCTATCCGTTCTTGAAGCCGCTCACCGAAATTGGCTTTACCGTTATTGGGTTTGACGGCCCGGGGCAGGGCGGTGCGCTGCGACAGGGAATTTTCTTCGAGCACGCCTGGGAAAAGCCCGCGAAGGCGATCCTGGATTATTTCAAGGTCAATGAAGTGGTGTGGCTGGGCGCATCGTGCGGTGGCTATCTTGCCCTCCGAGCAGCCGCGTTCGAACCCAGAATCAAGCAGATCATCTCCTTGCCCGCAACCTACTGGGGTCTGGACATGACTCTCAAACAGATAGCACCCGGGCAGGACAAGCGTCTCCTCTCCTTATTCAGGGCGGGCGATCGGAAGGGAGTCGAAGCGTTGATCGCTCAATATCGCGACTATACCGTCTGCTTCAACTGGTGCATCACGCAAGGCATGCACATCACCGGCACAAAAACGCCGTTCGACTGCTTGACCGCTTTAGCGCAACACTCGCTCGATGGCGTGCTGCAAAACCTGAAGCAAGATGTCTTTTTGACCGAGGGCGAAGACGATCATCTGTTCAATACCGGATGGCTCTATCGCATCATGGACGAGTTGGTGTGCGCACGGTCTGTCACCTCACGGATATTTACCGCTCGTGAAGGCGCTGAGCAACATTGCCAGGTGGGCAACTCGGCTCTCGCTCGGGAGGAGATTGTCCGGTGGTTGTCCCGTTTCCAGCCGGCGATCAACCTAACCGCGCCGCAACCCGAAGTGGCCGCCGTGGCCTGAGCAAAACGTTTCTGCACCCAGCAGACTCGCATTCAGGCCACACCGACCGCGGACTCAAATGGGGTTGAACTCGGCGATGCACGCCGGTTTACTCCATTGTGGAACCAGGTTCTCCATTGCAAGCGCTTAGTAACCACGAGAAGCAGCTCGCAGGCCTGGCACGGGGTCTGCGAGCCGCGATTGTAGTGCCCGCCTTGTTCGCACTGGGCTTGTTTCTGATCAAGCAGCCGCTTTTGGCCGGCTTTTCCGTATTCGGAACCTTCGCCCACTTAGTGATGGTGAATTACGGTGCGAGCAGGACAACCAGGGCAGTGGAAGCCGCCACCCTAACCTCTTTGGGCGCCATTCTGGTGACCCTCGGCTCGGTTGCCTCCGTTCACACTGCTTCTGCAGTAGTCGGCGCCTTCGCCGTTGGGTTTCTGACAGAATGGCCTCCGTCGGCTCGAGGTGCCATTGCGGTGACTCGGACCGCCCTTCTGTTGTCATTCATGTTGGCAGTGGCCGTGCCCGCATCACGCAGAGCCATATGGCAGCAGCTCTCCGGTTGGGTGTTGGCCGGGCTCGTTGCTCAACCTGTATTGCAATTGCTCTGGATTCCGATCCGACCCTCAGATTCGATTGCGCCCGAACAAGCGTCCAATGAGTCACACCGAAGACGGTCGACCTGGTTGCCCAATGCCGGCTGCATCGGAGTGGCGGCAGCAAGTGCAGTTCTAGTGTCGCGTCTTCTGAACCTGGAACACGCATTTTGGGTTGTTCTGGGGCTGTTACCGGTCTTGACGGTGCGCGGCACTCCTCCGCTTCACACCTTCTGGCGTGAGCAGATCGGGACTCTGCTCGGCTTTTCGCTCAGTGTGGCTGTGGTCGCTGTCCTGGGCGGATACCAGCTGTGCTATTGGATCCTGCTTCCCTGCGTCGTCTTTGCTTCCACGTATGCCGCGAGCGCTCTTGGGCTCACCCTAACGCAGGCTGGGTTCACCGTATTCGTAGTGGTATTGTTCTGCATTCTGTCTCCCGCACAAAAACAAGTGGGAATGATTCGTCTCGAAGACATTGCCATCGGCGGCGTCTTGAGCTTGTTTGTCGCGTCCCTGCAGCGGTTCGGCGAAGCTTTTGCGCTGGCAGCAGCGCGACCCTGAACTGGGAGAGGAAAAAAACCATGAATACCGAATTATCCAGGCTCTCGCCCATGCCGACGGCCCCAGTCTGATTGAATGCATCATCGAGCGGGATGACTCACAAAGCAATTGAGGGAAAAGTTGCGGCAGCCAACTCTCGGCCGCAGCAACGCACCTAAGATGCTGAGCGGTGGGCCACGCGGGCTGCCAAATTTAGCAGGCTATATCAGCAGACCACGTGACCACCGGCGCAGTTGCCCATACCAGCCCGAGATCGCGTAAGCGTCAACCTCAGGCTCGAACTGCGATCACTTCCAGATACTCCGATGAGACCACCGTGAGCTCATCCCCTCCGCGATTATGCGAGGACCACAACGCCTCCAGTTCTTCGCGGAGCTTGCGCGCGGCAGTTTCATCCAACGATGCGAACGCGTGATTGGTGGGCCCATAGTATTGACGAAAGAATTCCACCACTTCAGCCGGCGGGAAGGGGTAGGTGAAACTGTAGTAGCGCCGCGTCATCTTGAGGTCCGAAACCCCGTGACCCAGCCGGGCGCGCACCACAGCCTCATCGCCCCACAGCACCGGAGCCGGCATGCCCGAGGGAGCGATGAACTTGGCGAAGGTTTTGAACATTTGTCCCGCGAATCCTTCGCGCGTCCAATTTCCCATAGCGATAGTGCCTCCGGGACTGCACACGCGCAGCAGTTCGCGGGCGACGAGTTCCGGCCGGGGAGCAAACATAGCACCAACCAGGCTGGTTACGACGTCGAAGCTGGCATCCTCAAACGGGAGCGCCTCGGCGTCGCCTTCCAGGAAACGAGCGTTGAGACCTTCCGCCTTGGCACGAGCCTGTGCCCGCTGCACCAGGTTCGGTGCGATGTCCAGCCCCGTGACGTTCACTCCATCCCGTGCCGCCCAGAGTGCGACTTGACCCGAGCCGCATGCCACGTCGAGCAGCTGGCATCCCGAGGGAACGTCGATTTGTTCGTAGAAAATACGTGCGCCCTGTTCCATATAGCGCGAGAAGCGGTCGTAGTCTCCGGCCATCCAGGTTTCTTTCAGCCGCGTCTTCAGAGCGTCAATTTCCGGTGCGATTGTAGCGGTACTCATAGTTCCTCCAGTGTGTTTCTTGCTTATTGGTTGCCTGCAGCCAGGCTGCGGACCGCTTCGGTCGTCATGGGCTGCCCGCCGATGCCCCATTCTCCGCTGCGAGCTTCTTCGATCACGACCCAGGTGACCGGGCGCATGTTCTCCCCTTCAATCGAGACCATTGCGTCCGTGAGTTTGCTGATGATCTCCTTCTTCTGCGCCGGGGTGAAAACCTGCTCGATCAACTTCACTTGAATCAAAGGCATGATTGGTTCCTCCCTTCAGGGTTGCTCAGTGTTTCGGGGTGATCTTGGCGGCAAAGGATTGCGCCACTATTTTTCCGTTGCGCACAATGAAGGTGTCGGTGGCGGCTTCGTAGGTATTGTCGGCGGTTTCCGCGCTCCACAAGATGTAGGCGTAGTCCCCATCGGCATATTGCTGCCGCATCGAAAACCTGGCGCCAGGCTTGGAAAACTCCGAAACCAGAGCCTGGAAAAAGGGCTTGATCGCGGCAGAGCCTCGCAAAGGTCCGCCCGGTATGAACAACACGGCATCCGAAGAGTAATCCGCAAGTACGCCATCGAGGTCGTGCTCGCCGAAGCACTTCAGATGTTGATTGACGACATCGCTTGTCGTTGGCATGGGCCGTCTCCTTCCACCTTTGAGTCTGGTCGGAAGCGTTGTTCGCACTGGGTAACGCTTCGACGAGGCTTACTATGCGTCACTCGCGCGGCCCCTACTTGTCTGCGCGTCCGCCTTTCTTGCCTATGCGCAGTTGCCGTATGATGATTTGCTCAGGAGTCCGGAGAGGTTTGCCGGGAGGCTGTATGGATGTGCTTTCCGAGGTGTTGAAGGTAGTGAAGCTCCAGGGCGCCTTGTTCTACAACGGAGAATTTTCCTCGCCCTGGAGTCTTTGTTCGCCGGCCTCCAGCGCGGTGGCGCGCTATCTGGCGCCGGGCGCGGGACACGTCATCATTTACCACTTGCTCACCGAAGGCCGCGCTTCTGCCCGGCTGGTCAATGGGGAACGCATTGCTCTGGAGGCCGGTGATCTCGTAATCTTTCCCCATGGCGACCAGCACATCATCGAAAACGGTCCACGGATGAAACCCGTGGACATGCTGAAGGAATTGGGCCGAATTGTCGCCAATGGATTGAAGGTTGCGCGCCTGGGTGGTGGTGGAGAAGTCACGAAATTTATCTGCGGCTACATGGCATGCGAGCCGCGACTGAGCCAGGTTTTTCTCAGCGGCCTGCCGCCTCTTTTCAAAGTCAGCATTCGTAATGACGCGTCGGGCAGGTGGTTGGAAAACTCGATCCGCTTTTCCGTGAATGACGCTGACGCTTCTCGCGCCGGCGGAGAAGCGGTGTTGGCCAAGCTGTCAGAGGTCTTGTTTGTCGAAACCCTGCGACTCTACATTGCGCATCTCCCGGCTGAGCAAACCGGTTGGCTGGCTGGCGCCCGCGATGCAGAGGTCGGAAAGACGCTGGCACTCATGCACCGGAATCCTGCCCATCCATGGACTCTGGCGGCTCTGGCACGAGAGGCCGGAATATCACGCTCCGTGCTGGCTGAGCGCTTCCGCCATTACCTCAACGAGTCTCCCATGGCCTATCTCACGCGCTGGCGACTGCAGGTGGGAGCGCAGATGCTGGCCTCAACCAGTTATTCGGTGGCCCAGATCGCACCCGAAGTGGGCTATGAGTCCGAAGCCGCTTTCAACCGGGCGTTCAAACGCGAGTTCACCGTTCCTCCCGCGCGTTTCCGCAGCCAGTCTAGGGCGGCTCCTGCGACGGGCCCGGCAAGAGAATTTGACTAGCCGAGTGTCAACGCCTGCGACGGGCCCAACCGAAGAAAGTTCTGCCCGTCGCAAACTGCCGCCTGACCCCATGCGGTCGCCCCTGGGGCCGGGTTGAGAGTCGGCCAGGCGAGTGGTGTAAGGATTGAAAAGGCATCGGGGCTAAGCGCGTGAAGCCCCGCTTGCCGAGGCCTAGACGCTTCAATAGACTGGACTTCCGCGACCTCGCCGATGCCAGATCCGAGCCGCCGCCGCTTTCTCAAGAAAGCTGCCTTCGCTGGTGGCGGAGCGCTGTTTACTGCCGTGGGTCTGAACGAAATCTCGCCCCGGATATGGCGTGAACCCCTGGTGTTTGAGCCGAACCGTAGCTACTGGGCGCGAAGTCCATCGTCGCACAATCCGCCGTTGACAGACGACCTTTCTGTCGAGGTCGCGGTGCTCGGCGGCGGTTTCACGGGACTTTCCTCCGCCTACTACATTCGCAGCATCTCCCCGCACAAGCGGGTTGTCGTGTTGGAGGCCAAGCGCTGCGGGAACGGGGCCTCCGGACGAAATGGCGCTATGGTACTGACGATGACCGCCGACCGATACATGGCGTTCAGTTCCGTTCCGGCGATGGACAAGCAGATCTATGAGCTGACAGCCCAGAACATCCGAGAATTATCGAATCTCAGTGCCGCAACCGGCATCGACTGCGATTTGGAGACCAATGGTGCGCTGCAGGTACTCAACACCGCCGCCGATGTGAGGGCGGCACAGGTATACGTCCAAAAAGCGAGATCCTTGGGAATGCCGGTCGAGTTCTGGAGCAAGGAGCAGCTCGTCTCCGCCATTGGTACCAGTGTCTACGAGGCAGCGTTCTACGATTCCAACGGCGGACACGTCCATCCCATGAAACTGGTGCATGTGTTCAAGGCAGCCGCAGAGGCTGCCGGCGTGCAGATTTACGAGAACACAACCGTGGTGAACATTGAGGAGGGCCGCGAGCACCTGCTGCAAACCGCCGGCGGGCACACTGTGAAGGCACAGTCCTTAGTGCTGGCAACCAACGCATTCACCTCGAGACTCGGTTATCTCCGCAACTCGATTCTGCCTGTCCGTGAATATGTGGCCATGACGGCGCCCTTAAGCGAAGAACAACTGACCCAGATCGGATGGCAGAAGCGACTGCCCTTCAATGACAGCCGCACTGACGTCTATTATCTCGGTCTCACCCCGGACAATCGTCTCCACATCGGGGGAGGTGATCCCAGCTACTTCTTCAATGGCGGTACAGGCGATTCTGGCTTTGCCGCCTCTCATTTTTCACAACTCCGGCGCGAACTCGTCCGGATCTACCCTGGGCTGGCGGGCGTGGAGTTCGAAGTCGGGTGGGATGGGGTAGTCGATTGGTCCCTCGATGCGTCTCCCTCGGTGGGACGAACGGGAAGACATAACAACATTTTCTACGGATTAGGTTACAGCGGACATGGCGTGAATCTGACCTCAGTCTTCGGCAGAATCATTGCGGATTTGGAGGCAGGCCAAGAGGAACCATGGAGGCAGTATCCCTTCCTGAACGCTAACCTGGACTATGTTCCCAATGAACCTTTTCGTTGGCTCGGGGCACAGGCCGGGCTGGCTTGGTATCGATCGGGCAAGGGGTCCTAGTGTACGTCCGGGAAACACGTTCCCATCGTCCCAGAATCTTCGCCAGTGTTCTCCTTCCTTTGCGATCCTCGTGAGACCTGGATTTCGGTAGCAATGAATCCGTACGCTTGCCCTATCATCGTTGCTTCGTCTCTGACGGCTTCTCCGACAGGTATTGCCACAGGCAGATCTCGTTTCCGTCCGGGTCTGCAAATGAGCCCAGCACGCCCGCTCCCCTGCTCTGGGCGTGCCCAGTGAGTACACCCTGGGATTGCAGTTCTCGCAACGATTCCTGAACACTATCAACTTCCAGGCAGAGGCGCGCATTGCCGCCAGGTGGAAGCTTGGTGTCCGCGGCGGATGGAACGATCTCAAACCGAACACCATCGAGGTCGAAGCGGGCAACCATATCCCGGGAAACAAGCTTGAATCCCAATATGTCCCCGTAAAAACGAATGGATCGCTCCAAGTCAGAAACGTAATAGAACACGCAGTCGAAGCGAAGCCTCATGGAGCTTTGCCCTCCGTGGCGGCGAGAAAGCGACTCAAGTCGAGGCGAACATCGCTGGCATGACCGACCAGAAAGTGCCCTCCAGTCGGATAACCAATGAAGCGAGCGCCAGGGATGTGTTCTGCGGTGTAGCGGCCGCCCTTGAAGGTGCCGAACAAGTCGTCCTCGGCACTAATCACCAGGGTTGGAACGGTGAATCGTTCCAGCTCATAACGCGGAATGAAGCGTGCAACCGCGGCATCATTCTTCAACCCTTCTTCGCGCTCACGAATGGGCAAGATGTGATCGAGGATCGCAAGGACCCTTTCTTGTTCTGGAGGCGCTGCCTTCTTGAATTCGTCCGGTGGGGTCGCGCCGATCGTTCGTATCATCGAATCGGGCGCCAGCCTTAAGGCCGCCCAAAACGCAAAGTCAGATTTCAAAGTCCTGTCCATTAAAAACTGGGCTGTGGCCGAAGGGCGTGGTGGCGGCTCGCTGCTCCTACGGGGGGCAAAAGTGATCGGAAACAGCAGAATCAGCGCGGAGCACCGATCGGGATGGCGAAGACAGAGCTGCATCGCGGAGGGTGCGCCCATGGAGCCACCGAGCACAACCACCTTTTGCTGGTTCAGGGCGTCGAGTAAGCACGCGTGTGCGTCGGCCTGAGCTATCGGTGATGGGTCACTTGGGAGCGGCGTGCGAAGATAGCCAAATCGCGAAGGCGCTACGATTCGGTATCCAGGGATGAGAAAAGCTCTTGCCAAATCCAGGCTCTGGTCAAACCCGCCTCCCGCCCCATGAATTGCGAAGATCACCGGCCCTGATCCGACATCGGCATATTCGATGGAGCCGCAGGGTGTATGGACGACTTTGCTCCCGGACCCAACCCGGGCACGGGCTGCACTTATGGCCCGGCAATAAGTGATCGCAACCCCGGCCGCCAGCACGATCGCCAGCACGCCAAGCAGTGCAAGTAGTTTTCGAATCATCTCGTGGACAACGCCCCCCCGACTCTGTGCGGCCGTGGCACCGAATGCAGGTTTGGGACACTGGTCTCCAGCAATCTCTCGCCGGCGCGGTTCTTTTCCCCTTTGGTCACATCGAGCTTATCGGTCGCGACGGAAAGCGCAGTGACTCGAATCACCCGGTGCCGTGACCGCGAGGCTTCGTCCCGTAGTTTCAGGTACGAAGCCGCAGGATCGTGTTCCAGATCACAGACTCCTGCCGAGCTAATGATTACAACTGACTCTGGACATGGAGCGGCTGAACAAAGTCGCGAACCGACAGACGGTCAGACTGACACACTACGGGCGCAAATCAGGGAAGCCATACGAGGTGACGATCTGGTTTGTCGTGGACGGCGAGCGGGTCTTCCTCGGAACGGCGAACGTTGGCCGGCAGTGGGTGCGCAACGTCCAGAAGACGCCAAGAGTGAAGCTCATGATCGGAGGTGAGACGTTCGAGGGCACAGCACGATTTCTCGCCGATCGGGCTGAGCACGACCGGGCGCAGGCAAGAATCCGGAAGAAGTACTGGATGTATTGGCCAGTCCTCTCCCTTGGGCGGCTTGTCATGGCCATTGGATGGGTGAAGGACAGAACCGGATCGTTCGAGGTGACGTTGCGTGGATGATGGCGTGATGCGGGCACCGAACATCGTCTGCATGGCTTCATCAGAAAGATCACCGACAGCCGCTTCTCATTCACCAAAAGGACCTGCAGCTTAGCCCCGGGAGTTCTGTTTACGTCCCTCTGGACAGACGGCAAGAGCATCGAGAGCCACGAATGGGCACCGGTGTCGACAATCCCGTGACGGCGCGCGGAGCGATGGCAACAGCGGGGAAGATCATGCGAATATCTCTGGCCGATGAAGATTCTTCGATAGCAGATCAGGGGTGCTGGGCAGAGCGGCCCGCTCTCGATCGGTCATCCTCCTGGGTCTGGCTGGTCCTTGCGGCAGTACTCCTGTTGTTTGCCTGCGGAAGGGATAACGTACCACTCGCGGCGTGGCTGGCGCCGGTGTTCTTGCTGCGATTCGTGCGGGGGCGGAGCCTCAAGGCCGGGCTGCCGACAGCGTACGTCGTGCTTACGGCGACGTCTGCCTTTCAGCTCCGCGGGATGGTGCCAATTCCAGGCATCGGATACTACATTTTCTTGGGGGTGTGGGGAGTTCTGCTGGTTCTGCCCTACATCATGGATCGGCTGGTCGCGGATCGGCTCACGAGTCCGGCAGCTTCTCTGGTGTTTCCAACCGCATGGGTCACGACGGAGTACGCCATATCCAACGGGCCGTTTGCCAGTTGGGGATCGGCTGCCTATTCACAATACGGGAATCTGCCTCTGCTCCAAGTGCTCTCCGTGACCGGCCTGTGGGGCGTCACATTTCTGATCGGTTGGTTCGCGGCTGTGTGCAACCAGTTGTGGGAAGAAGATTCGATGTCAGCGCGGCCAGGGGCTTGGCTCTGCTTTGGAACGATTGCCACCGTGATGTTACTGGGCGGCGCCCGCCTGGCGCTGTTTCCACCGTCTTCCGAGACCGTCCGAGTGGCATCGGTTTCGAGGAAACCAGTCGAGCCCGAGCTGAGCAATGCTCTTTTGGATCAGATATGGAACGGCAAGGCTACAGCCGAGAGCATGGTTTTGATCCGACCTTGGGCCGCCGCGAGAAACGACGACTTACTCGCGCGAACGGAGCGGGAGATGCTGGCGGGCGCCAGGATTGTGTTCTGGGGCGAGGCCAATGCAATCCTAATGAAGGAGGATGAAGCTGCTTTCGTGGCCCGCGGCCAAGAACTGGCCGCAAAATATCATGTCTACCTGGGCATGGGTCTCGGCGTATTGAACATGGGAAAGACCCGGCCGGTGGAGAACAAGCTGGTCCTGATCGAACCGAATGGAGAGGTGGCTTGGGAGTACAACAAGGCGCACCCGGTACCGGGCCCCGAGGCCGAGCGACAAGTGCGGGGCGACGGTAAGCTGCGAGCACTGGTTACACCCTATGGGCGCGTGAGTGCGATTATTTGTTTCGACGGGGACTCTCCGCAATTGCTGGCGCAGGCAGGGGCCTTGCGAGCGGATGTGATGCTTGATCCCTCCAATGATTGGAGGGCCATTGACCCGTGGCACACACAGATGGTGAGCTTCCGCGCCATCGAGCAGGGCTTCAACCTGATTCGGCAAACAAGCATGGGGATGTCGGCCGCGTACGATTACCAGGGGCGACGACTGGCCGCGATGGATCACTACCTGACCACGGACTATGACATGGTTTCGCAGGTTCCGACCAGAGGCGTACGCACCATCTACTCACGGCTCGGGGACTGGTTTGCTTGGGTGTGCACCGTAGCACTTGCTGCACTGACGATCCTGTCCTTGCGTCAAAGGCGTGCCTGACCCGGGACCATTCCTGACGAGTCCGCCACTTGAATTCCCGCAAGGACAAGTTGATGAAGTACAAGCGGTCGTCAACAAGCCGCGGCCCGCTCGAGAATCTCCAGATCATCGGTACCACCGGGCACGCTCCTCCGGCCAAGCAGGTTCGGGTCAAATCGAGAGGAGTTCTTATGTGTAAGTCATTGCTGGTCGCACTTATCAGTACGAGTTGTATGCTTGCACAAGAGCTGAAGCCCATCGCTCTCCCCGAGCCCCAGACCGACGGGGGACGGCCGCTGATGCAGGTGCTCAAAGATCGAAAGACCACACGGGACTTTGCACCGGATAAGCTGCCCCTGCAAGTACTGTCCAACCTCTTGTGGGCGGCATTTGGCGTGAATCGTCCGGATGGAAGACGAACAGCTCCCTCTGCGATGAACTGGCAGGAAATGGATATCTACGTTACCACCGCAGAAGGACTCTTTGTCTATGACGCCAAGGGCAACCGTCTTGAACCATTGCTGGCGCAAGATATTCGTTCCGCCACCGGCACGCAATCCTTCGTTTCCACGGCCCCTCTGGACCTGGTCTATGTCGCCGACCTTTCGAAAACAGGCCCAGACAGCCAACTCTTTACAGCCGCCGATGCCGGTTTTATCAGCCAGAATGTTTACTTATTCTGCGCGTCGGAAAATCTGGCCACAGTCGTCCGTGGCTCGATAGATCGCGCAGCGTTGGCAAAGACGATGAAGCTAAGGCCAGAACAGAAGATCATTCTGGCGCAAACTGTAGGTTACCCGGAGAAAGCGCACGCCGCCCAAGCATATGCACTGGAGGTTCTTGCGCCGGGGCAGTAGCCGGTCGGGCGACGAGCCAGTCTCCCTCCTGCAGCCCGGCCGGCACCTCGACCTGTCCCTGCGCGGGCTTGCCGAGCGTGACGTAGCCAAGTGTGGCAATCTTGTTCTGGTCGAGAAGGAAGACGCCCTGCATCGGCCCACGCTCTACCATGGCGGTCTGCGCAACCAGCAACGCCCGACGCTCTCCGCGCGCTGGCTATGCCCTGCCGAAATTACTGTCCCCAAATTGCCAGTCTGACCCCGTGCAGCTTCTTCTTGTCAAACCAGGCAAATTTCTGGCCGAACCAGGTAATGTGGTAAGAGATATGGAACCGCTTGGCCGCGGCATCGAAATTCTGCGTCTGCAGAACGAATCCGACGGGAGTCTCCCCAAACTTTTGCAGATGTTCTGCTAACCATGAGCGCCCGGGCAGCGGTGAGGCGAGGATTACCGGTTCTCCGGGAAAATACGCCAACTTGGCGTCGAAATCCCAATGTTGTTCGATCACGGGAGGGGGCCAGCCATAAGCTTGCTGAAACAGAGCAGCAGCCTTGTCCAAATTGTTTACTCCAAGCACAACCGCGTCGATGCCGATGAGACCGGAATTCCTAACGCTGGCTGAAGGTTGTACCCGCCAATCCCGGGGCGTTCGGTCCTGGATAATGAACGGCAGCATCGCGCCGGAGGGGCCTGAGCCGACATCTGCGGTGGTCCACTCCGTAGCCATGCTGCCGTCTGGCAGCTTGCGGCTTCCCGATTTCAGTTCACCGGTAGAAATGCCGGCAGCTTTTAGCCGCTCGACCTCCTGCTTGATGTCAGGGGTCGCAACTGCCCAAGCACACGGCCCCGCGTTGCCGGCCATCAGCTTCTCCCAGCTGGATGTGAATCCCGGCACACTCTCGCCAGCCTTCATCGGCGCAATCAGCTCCAGAAATGACCCATCCTCGAATCCCACCCGCGCCATATGCGTCACGTCGTTGGCGTGTGGCCCACCGTCGTCCGTCCCTAAACCGATTTTCGCGAAGGCCTCCCGCACCGGCTCCAGTTCCGAACCGCACACCGTGGCATGATCGACTTTGAGCCGCATCGTCATCTCGGATGACGTCGTCGGCGCGAAACCGGCAGCGACTCCGGCCAGTACAATGATTAGCCCCCGCCTGCAGACTCTTTCCTTCGTCATACCAAATACCAACCTATTGTGATGGATTATGAAAAATTCTGACTGTAACCCGTACAGCGTGCAGCCGTAGGGACTTCGGAGTGTCGCGCAGCTTCATGGACGGTAACCTTTCCCAAATACGAGATCATGAAAGTACGGAGCGGAAAAAGCAACGCAGAACTGGTCCGCTATGCGATCCGGACACACATGGTAGCCGCCTAAACCAGCCAGCGAATGCGCACCAAGCCGTGGGGCCAAACAAGGAGCAGAAAACGGCGCAAGAACGCTTGTGTCGAGAGGGTCATGATTCTCCACGGAATCTAATTCTTCCGCAACGCGGGATGATTTTTGTCCAGCCAACCGATGACGTTGCGTCGCAGTTCCGTGGCGGTTTTGATGGCTAATTCCAACTCCTGTGCAGAGACGTTGCCGGCCGAGTCGTAGCTGGTTGCGTTCCGTTTCTTGGAAAGGGTCTTCAGCCGCTGAATCAGCTTTGAATCAGCCTTGATCGTAATTTCGAGAGACTCACTAGTCTTTATTTTGTGGATGAGAAAAATGCTGACTGCAAATTCCAACCGGCTCGATTGAAGTGCTTGAAGGTGGTGGTCTGACAACTGCAGTTACTTCGCTCCGAATGTCCGGAACAGGAACGTGCTCCGCGTCCCGGGCAAGAGAGGTTTTCCATTAAATGTGGCTTCGCCCTTGTTGTATCCGCCTACTACATATTTCCATCCAAATGTGGTCCCTCCGGTGAGCTTCAGTCGGTAGATTTGTCCGGGTGACACTTCCGCTCCACCGCCGGGAATCACGAACCATACATGATCGGAGTTTGACGTCGCAACGGTCTTGGTTACAGCCGCCAGCGTTTGTCCCGCTGCGTCAAGGATGGTCAACGTCAGCTCATCCTCCGCCGCGCCAGCATTCCCCACAACCAATTCCACTTCGACGCCCGCCAGACTGGGGAGCGATGGCACGAAGGACTGTTCTGCATCGTTCACCAGATTCGTCCAAGCCTTATCCCATCCCGCCGTATTCACTTGGTCTGGTTCCAGGGATGCTAGATCTGCGGGTGCTGCCGTCGGAGGGGGGCTGATCGCTGGCTTGTGTCTGCAAGCGGGGCTCAGCGCAAGAAGGCATACGAAACCGCATGCAGCGAGCCTGCGTTGGCTGATAGAACAAGCGGAGCCCAACATGTGCGCGGTCACGACTCCTCTGCCTGCACTGCTGTGCGATTATAGGTGAAATGCGGTAACGATCCGGCAAACTCGGGTCGCGGTAATTGTTTCATTTCCTGCGAGAATACCGCCCCGGAACCTCCACGAGGGCTGCTCTAGACCGTGAACCGAGATCGCTGGAGCGGGGGCTCGCAACCGGAAGCCGATACCAACCGAGACCATCCCTTTCAGGGCCGCGCTGGGTGCGCCTCATGGCGCTGGTTCACAGTGCCGGCGACCCGCAGAGTCGCAAGCGGAAGAACCGCCGACACCGGAGGCAGACATTGATCGGCAGTGAGGGTGGTGTTCCCCACGTTGAAGAATTGATTCGTACCAATGCTGTTGCTCCCGGCGAGGGTTCCGGTCAGGATGCCGGCACAGGCGTCGTTGATCGTATTCCCGCTGATCGTGTTTCCACTGCCCGTGTTACCGCCACCGCTGAAGTTCTGGCATCCACTGTCAATATGGATTGCCGCCTCGTCGCTGCCGTTAACCGTATTTCCTGTCACCATGTTGCTGTTGTTACATAGTTCGATCCCGTCAAAGATGTGGGTGGCTGCGATCTTGTTGGACGTGATTGCGCCACCGTCTGCAGAGCCGAACGACGGATCGGTGACGAAAACAATGCCAAACTGCGTGTTGGTTACGGTATTCTGCGAAACCGAGATCCCGCTCGAAGCGTAAACCAGGATTCCGGAAGCGGCATCGTCGCTGTCAACCGGTGTGTCCAGCGGCGGCACCCAGATGTCATCCCCAACCGTGTTCCCCGTGATGCTGCCGGTCGCGCCAAAGCCGATCTGAATAGAGTTTTCCGCGGCACCGTTTGTGGGTCCTTGGCCCACCACCGTATTACCCCTGATGGTCACCGTGGTTCCGCTTTCGTTCGCGGTGATGCCATTCTTCTGATAATTCTGAACGTGATTGTTGGAGAGCGTGACGCTTGATGTTCCTCCGTTTCCGCTTTGCACGAAGATCGCCAAGCCATTCAGACACCCGTTGGTCGGATTCATCGTCTGGTTGACCACGGCTGTGTGCGTCACCGAACCGGAAGAGTTCTGATAATAGATTCCAATCAGGTTCGGGCCGGCGCAGCTGTTCTCGGTGAGTCCATTATTGCTGCCGTCGACTGTGAGGTTGCTGAGGCTTACGCCGGTGGCACCCTGCACCAGGATCTGAGCCGCAATGGGGTTGCCCGAGGAAAGACTGGTCGTGTTTTGCAACACGCCGCCCGGCGGAGGAACGATGATCGCCGCATCTGCGCTTCCGTTCGCAATTCCTCGGATCGTAAGCCGCTTGGTGATTAGAAGCTGCTCCGGATAACGACCCGGACAAATGTTCACAGTACTTCCGGAGGAAGCGGCATTGACCGCGGCCTGGATGGTGGAGAATGACGGGGTTCTGCAGGAGCCCACCGCCACCGTTGCGGCACCGGCCCTCCCGCTAACAGCGCTCACCACTGCGATGCCGTAGATGATAAGGAGCAGACGCCTGGCCATAAGGATCTCCTCGGTCTATCACATCAAGGAGACCGCGGAAGGACAAGTTACTTTGGACGCTAGCCGGAGCGTGCGGGCGAACGTTCCCGAGCAGCCTCGGCTCTGAGCCCTGGCGCCACCTCCCAACCGGACAGACGACGGCCCACGCACCCCGTCGCAACCTGCGTGACGTTCTCCGGGTGACACCCCCAAGATGCCATACAACGGCGAGCACAACCGCACTTTTTCCCTGGCCGGGATCATGCTGCGGCGGCAGGACCGTGAGAGACCGGCACGAGCATGGTGGTGATGACGACGGCGACAGGGTCGCGCGTCGACAATGCGACGTCTGTCAAATGTCTGCCCCCTAACCCGCAACTTGGTCCCGCGTCATCCGAGCCACGACATCTGACTTGGCGACCTGGAGAGCATCGGTCGGGGTCAGGCGGGCAAACAAATCGAGAGTACGCGCTATAAGCCCCGTCCAGCCGGTTTGATGCGAGGCGCCAAGGCCGGCGCCATTGTCCCCGTGGAAGTATTCGTAGAACAGAATGTAATCCTTCCAGTGCGGATCTTCCTGAAACTTCTTGGTGCCCCCATAGACCGGACGCTTCCCGTTGGCATCGCGGAGAAAGATGCTGGACAGTCTGCGGGCAATCTCTCTCGCGACCTCGAACAGGGTCATGTAGCGTCCGGAGCGAGTGGGACATTCCACCTTGAAGTCGTCACCGTAGAATTGGTAGAGGTTCAGCAAGGCACGGATCAATAGACCATTCACCGGCATCCACACCGGCCCACGCCAGTTGGAATTGCCGCCGAACATTCCCGTATTCGATTCCGCGGGCAGATACTGGACTTTGTATTCCTGCCCGTTCAGATTGAACACAAACGGGTGATCCTGGTGGTATTTGGACAAAGAGCGAATGCCGTTGGGACCGAAGAACTCGTTCTCATCGAGCATGTACGCCAAAATGCTCTTAATCTTCTCCTTATTACACACCGACAAAAGGCGACGTCCTCGGTATCCAATAAACCTCTCGTCAGCTGGAGCAATGTGCTTCAGTACCTCGGGATGGCGCTTCTTAAACAACTCGACCAGTTCCTTTATCCGGGGATGCTGCAGCAGAATCCCCGTTTCTTCCAGTACCGTCGAAGCACACAGTGGCAGTAAACCCACCATGGAGCGAACTTTGAGCCGCATGGCATCCCCATTCGGGAGACGGAGCAGATCGTAGAAGAACCCGTCTTGGCTGTCCCACATTTCGTCGCGGTTCTCCCCGATTCGATCCATGGCGTACGTGATCCACAGGAAGTGCTCCAGGAATCGAAAGGCGATGTCCTCATACACGGAGTCGTACTCGGTAAGAATGAGCGCGATCTCCACCATGCATTGACAGTAGAAAGCCATCCATGCCGTGCCGTCGGCCTGCTCCAGGTGACCACCCGTCGGGAGCGGGGCACTGCGATCGAAAGCCCCAATATTGTCCAGCCCCAGGAACCCGCCCGCAAAGACGTTCTTTCCCTCCGGGTCCTTCCGGTTGACCCACCAGTTGAAATTCAACATCAAACCCTGAAAGGAACGCTCCAGGAAGCGCAGGTCCGCCCGACCCAGCTCTTTTTCAACGTTATAGAGGAACAGCGTTGCCCAGGCATGCACCGGGGGATTCACATCGCTGAAATTCCACTCATAGGCCGGGATCTGCCCATTGGGATGGGAATAGAGAGTGCGCAGCATGAGCAGGAGCTGGTCCTTAGCAAAGTCGAAGTCCACCAGCGACAAAGCGATGGTGTGAAACGCCAGATCCCATGCCGCGTACCAGGGATACTCCCACTTATCGGGCATGGAGATGATGTCGCTGTTCAACATGTGGAACCATTCGACATTTCGCGAATTGCGATGGGTCGTGCCAATCAGGGGATGAGCTCCATGCTCTTCCAACCAGCGGTCGAGGTCGAAATAGTAGTACTGCTTGGTCCAAAGCATCCCGGCCAGGGCTTGGCGATGCACTCGACGTTCGTCCTCGCTCAACGCATGCGGAGTGATGCGGTTGTAAAATTCGTCAGCATCCGCCAGGCGGCTGGCAAACAGCTCGTCAAATGTGTCGAACGGGTTGATGGGTGGTTTCGCACTCAGTCGCAGCCGCACGACCTTACTGCCGCCCGCGGGCACTTGCAAACGGTAATGCGCGGCGGCTTTGGTGCCCGCCTTGGACGGATTCACCGCTGCCCGTTTGCCCGCGACTACGCACTCGTGGAACGCATCTTTCACATGAGGCGACGGATTGGGCTGCCCCCACAGTCGGCTGGCATTAGACTCATTTTCGGTGAACAGCAATTCCGGACTTCCTTCGCAGTGAAGCGTGCGGTCTCCAAGCACGTCATGCGAGGCGACGATCGTGCTGTCCCCAGCCTGACCCAGCCTGGGTTTGGCCGCGCCCTGGTCCCATGACCAGGTATTGCGAAACCAAAGGGTGGGGAGCAGATGCAGTTCCGCTGTTTGGGGACCACGGTTGTGCACCGTGATTCGGATCAGAATGTCTTGCGGGTCTGCCTTGGCGTATTCCACGAACACGTCGAAATACCGGTTGCCGTCAAACACCCCGGTGTCGAGCAGTTCATACTCGAATTCCTCGCGCGACCGGCGCCGGTTCGTTTCCACCAGGTCGCGATAGGGAAACTCCGATTGAGGGTACTTATAGAGGCACTTCATGTAGGAGTGGGTCGGCGTGCTGTCGACGTAGAAGTAGTATTCCTTCACATCCTCGCCGTGATTGCCTTCGCTGTTGGTGAGGCCGAATAAGCGTTCTTTCAGAATCGGGTCCCGGCCATTCCATAAGGCAATCGCGAAGCAGAGTTGCTGCTTATCGTCCGAGATGCCGGCCAGGCCATCTTCTCCCCAGCGGTAGGCGCGGGACCGGGATTGATCATGACTAAAGTAGTCCCAGGCATTTCCGTCGGAGCTGTAGTCTTCGCGCACCGTGCCCCACTGCCTCTCGCTGAGGTACGGCCCCCACTTCTTCCACGGGACCCCGGTCTCGCGCGCATCATTCAGGCGCTTCTGCTCATTGGTTTCAACATAAGTAATGGGAGACTTCGGACTGGGTGTCATGTTCTCTCCTTCGCTTTCGGTTCTGAGCAGGTTTCGGATGATTACAAGGCCCTGGTGCCAATCCACGTTCCGATCTCATCGCCGGACACCATGATCTCGACACGAGGGTTCCTCTGACCTAACTCGGCTGTGCTGCCACGGGTTAGTTCACACCCCGCAGCCCTGTGTCGACAAGGTCTAGCTTCGAGTCCCTCCACATGGTACTCGCGGACTGCGCCGCCGCGCGCGTCTGAGTTAGTGTCTGGTTCAAGTCGGCGCCATGACTCGCTCCCGCAACTGCCGCTCCAAAAGGCTCAAGCACCCTGCCTTTGGCTTAGCGGACGACCCGGAACAGCTTGCGTGCGGAACACGATCTTCTGGCCCGAACTGAGATCTTCTCGGCCCATTCTAGGGTTTGGGGATTTGTGGGTGAACTGTCAGTACTAACAGGATCACCCGCGGCTTGGGCTGGATAGCACCTGACGCCCGGCCTAGTATCGAAAGCGCCATGGGTTCTTGACTTTCGCCTTATATTCGCCTAGGATGGCGCTGTGTCCAAACCCTTCCCAGGCTCATCTGGTGCTCGGCTTGGGCGCGGTCCTGGCTGCTGTCAGCGCCGCCACCATGGTGGGCGGTGGTGCGCGAGGGGCGCAGGGCACAGCCGCCCAGATTTGTGCAACCAGGTTGCACAGCACAGTCTTTGTGCACCCCGGGTGCACAGGGAACGGGTTGCGAATTTCCCCTGGTTTTGGCCGCGGGTTCGTGCGTGCGCCGGGTGAATCACCGCGGCCGTAAAGGTCCGGGCCGGTCTTCGATGTGAGAAATTTGATCGGCCGGGAAGTGCGGGTTGGTAGGGAAGTTCGGACTTCGTCGGTCAACTTGCCGGATTTAGGGCACCTGGCTGAGCCTCGCTGCTCGACGGCTCACCTCTCGGTGATACTGCTGGCCAGTCTGCTCTCCACGCCTGGGTGGCGGCGGCATTCATGTACCTGATGCGCACTGGCATGGCGGCAAGGCGATCTGAAAGTTGGGCCTCGTTGCGAATCGGCCACCAGTCGTACAAGAACACTTCAAGTGGGCGCCACATGGAGACCCAGCCACCGATCGTAAGGCTTTCACGTACGATCTCACCGATACGACTGCCCTTCAGCAGAGTAGCCAGGAAGTCGCCCACGGCAATGGCTACCGTCAGGACCGCCAGACCAATCATCAGGCTGGTCCGGCCCACGCGAAACAATTCCCGCAGACGCTGCCTATATGCCTCAGCCCGGTGCTTGAAGAACTCGTGAACCGCGTCGCGCAGGACGGCCGCCTCGTCGGGCAGGCCGGCCTGGCGATCGAGATCGACCACAAGAGCAAGCGACGCATCGCGAGGCAGGTCCTTCGCCCAGCCCACGATGAACTCTTCCGCTTTGGGATCTAGGTCCTTGTCGCGAAAAGGGGAAGGATCTATCGCGTTGAACAACTGTTTCAGTTCCCCTACATGCACCTCGATGACCGAGCACCCGGAAGGAATCACATCGCCGGCGGAAGGTTGGGCCTCGGTCGGGGATGTGGGTGTTATCGTTTTCCGAGTATCCACGGCGGGCTCCATTCGACGTCAATTCTGCGATTCTGGTCCGGTTCTCCTACCCTCGATTCCAGCAACTGGCGCAACGAAGGGACTGAGTCCTCGGGACTTCCGGACAATCCTTTCAGAACCGTCGTAGTAAGGTGAACCGTACCGGGTAGGATTATAATGGCCAGCACAGATGCCGCTTGGGGCTGGAACTAAGCTTGGGCCATATGAAATTCTCTCCCCGCTCGGTGCCGGCGGGATGGGCGAAGTATATCGCGCGCGCGATGCTCGGCTGGAACGCGACGTCGCTATCAAGGTTCTTCCCGCCAATCTCTCCGCCGATTCCAACCTAAGACAGCGGTTGGAGCGCGAAGCCAAAGCCGTTTCCAAACTGTCTCATCCTCACATTTGTACACTGCACGACGTCGGCCTGCAGGACGGACTGAGCTTCCTCGTCATGGAACTGCTCGAGGGTGAAACCCTGGAGCAACGGCTAAGCAAGGGACCCCTGCCGTCCGAACAGACTGTCCGCTATGGCGCACAGATCGCCGACGCCCTGTCCAAGGCACACAAGCTGGGCTTCACCCACCGTGATCTGAAACCTTCCAACATCATGCTCACCAAGTCGGGTGCAAAGCTGATGGACTTCGGATTGGCAAAGCAGTCCGGTCCGGCTCCGTTGGCGGCGGCCTTGACTGAGATGACGATGGAGTGTTCGAAGCTAACCGGCGATGGGGCGCTAGTGGGCACGTTTCAGTACATGGCGCCGGAACAGCTGGAGGGGAAGGAGACGGACGCGCGGACTGACATTTTTGCGTTGGGGGAAGTGCTCTACGAGATGGCGACAGGGAAGCCAGCGTTCCGCGCCAAGAGCCGCGCCAGCCTGATTGCGTCCATTTTGACGACCGAGCCTCCGCCGATTACGCAACTGCAGCCGCTGACGCCGCCGGCACTCGAGCGCGTCATCAAGAAGTGTCTTGCCAAAGATCCGGATGACCGTTGGCAAAGCGCCAGCGATCTGGCGAGTGAGCTGAGGTGGATTCAGGAAGGCGGATCACAGGCTGTTCCGACCATTCAGGCGGTACCTAAGCCGAGGCTGCGCGAATGGTTGGCTTGGGGATTGGCAGCCCTCGCGGTGTGCGCCGCGGCGATTCTCGCAGTAAGGCATTTTCGCTCCACCCTGGCAGCGCCTCGGGTCATTCGTTCGCTGATCACACCGGAAGAGGGCACTTCTCCTTTGTTCACGGGAGACTTTGCCGGGCCGATGGTGATTTCACCGGACGCAAGCGCACTGGCTTTTGTCGCCTCGCCAGAACACGGACCGCCACTACTCTGGGTGAGAAAGCTCAACACTTTGCACGCCCGCTCGTTGCCTGGGACCGAGGGCGCCACCTTTCCCTTTTGGTCCCCGGACAGCCGCTCGCTCGGTTACTTCGCGGGGGGCAAACTGAAGACCGTGTTCGCGGAGGGAGGCACGCCGTTCGATGTGTGTGACGCGCCCACCGCTCGCGGAGGAACATGGAGCCCGAGAGGAATCATTGTGTTTGCTCCCAGCTACCTCGGCGCCTTAAGCCAGGTGCCGCCTACCGGAGGAGTTCCAGAGCCACTGACCGTTTTGGACAAATCCAAGCATGACAGCCACCGCTGGCCCCGATTTCTGCCCGATGGTGACCACTTGCTTTATTTAGCCGTCAGCCACAGCGCCCGCGATTTGAACGACGGTATCTACCTCGGGTCTCTGGACGGCAAAGAGAACCGCCTGCTCCTGCGCGCCCACACCAATGCCGTGTACGCTTCCGGGCGGCTGCTGTATGACCGTGACGGCGTGCTGATGGCGCAGCGAATGGATCCGGTGACGGGCTGGTTGCACAGCGAAGTAGAACGTGTCGCGGAGGATGTGCTGCAAGACAACACAACCTGGAAAGCAACTTTTGATGCTTCCGGGAGTGCGCTTTTAGCCTATGCGACAGGCGGCATAGTTCCTGCGCAACCCATGTGGTACGACCGCACCGGCAAGGAGTTGGGCTCGGCCGGTCCCCAGGCCTTCAACCTGAACTCGGTACGCCTCTCCCCGGACGGGACCAAATTGGCAACCGAGTCCGGCGAGGCGATCGGTGATGTGTGGGTTTACGACCTGAAGCGAAACGTGAACACCCGGCTAACCTTTGGCACGGGCGCGAGTTCTTCGCCACTATGGTCACCCGACGGACAGTGGATCGCCTACGTTGGCGTGCGGACCCCTGCCTCGAGTTCAGCCTCCACCGCGAATGCCATCTATCGCAAACCTGCAAACGGCGCGGGACCGGAAGAAATGCTCCTCGAAGGGGAGAACTCCAATCGGATCCTCGATGACTGGTCGCCCGATGGCCGGTCACTCCTATTTACCACAGGGGATGCGGCTGCGACGGGCGACATCTGGGTGGCTCCCCTCGTCGGACAGCGCCAACCCGTCCCCCTGGTGCAGGGGAATTTCGTTGCCGGGTGGGCGCGCTTTTCACCGGACGGCCACTGGATTGCCTATTCTTCGACCGAGTCCGGCAGACCCGAGGTGTATGTGATTCCCTTCGGAGGGAAATCGGGCAAATGGCAGATTTCGAGCTCGGGTGGCACCGGACCGGTGTGGCGACGCGACGGCAAGGAACTTTTCTATTGGTCTGCGGACAATTCTCTGATCTCGGTTTCCCTCTCCCTGAAAACCGGCGTAGTGGAAGTAGGGACCAGCCAAGTCCTGACACACTGGAACCGTCCAATTGGCAACATCGGGATTTCCAATCCCCTCGACGTAACCAAAGATGGTCAGCGCTTCGTCGCGGTTGCGGTGGGGCGACAGCCGTCACGGCCGATCACGTTGGTGACTAACTGGGACGCGGAACTGAAATAGTGAGCCTGACCCGGGGTACCAAACTCGGTTCTTACGAAATTCTCTCCCCGCTGGGTGCCGGCGGCATGGGTGAAGTATACCGGGCGCGCGATGCCGCTCTCGGACGCGACGTTGCGGTTAAAGTTTTGCCTGCCATTTTTTCCCGCGATGCGGATCGCCTGCGCCGTTTTAAGCAGGAAGCGCAAGCCGCGGCCGCGCTCAATCATCCCAACATCCTGACCATCTATCACGTCGGGGAGCACAACGGAGCTCCCTACATCGTGTCCGAACTGTTGGATGGAGAGAGCCTGCGCCAGCGCCTGGACGCGGGATCCCTGCCGGTGCGCAAAACCATGGAGTACGCTGTCCAGGTGGCGCGCGGACTGGCAGCCGCTCACAGCAAGGGCATCATTCACCGCGATCTGAAGCCGGAAAACCTATTTCTCAATCGAGACGGTCGCGCGAAGATTCTCGATTTCGGGCTGGCCAAGCTGACCCGACCGGAGGCCTCCGCTAGCACCGAGCTGCCCAGTGTGACCGCCGCCTCGGAACCCGGCTCCCTGCTGGGCACAGTCGGCTACATGTCGCCAGAACAGGTTCGCGGCCAAGTCGCGGGCCCAGCTTCGGATCTGTTCAGCTTCGGGGTCATCCTGTACGAGATGCTGACCGGCAAACGTGCCTTCCGCGGCGACACCGCAGCCGACACCATGAGCGCGATCCTCAAGGAAGACCCGCCGGAAATGGTCAACCCGCAGATTCCGGACGCTCTGGCGCGGATCGTCCGGCACTGCTTGGAGAAGCATCCGGAGGAGCGCTTCCAGTCGGCGCACGACCTGGCGTTTGACCTCGAAGCCCTTTCTGGCCTTCCCGCCACCGGCGCACCAGCAACTGCTGCAACAGACTCTAAGCCGCACAAGTGGCTTGTGCCGTTCGCCGCAGCCTTGGTGTTGCTCGTGCTCGGGATGGCGGGAGATCGGTTTCTAAGAAAGACCGGGCCCAGCCCTCTGCCCACATTCCATCAGCTTACCTTCAAACCTGGCTTGATTTACGCGGCGCGCTTCGCTCCCGACGGACAGACCGTTCTTTACAGTGCAAGCTGGGACGGACAAGGTCCCCAACTTTATTCGACGGTGCCGGACGGTCCGGAGTCGCGAGCACTCTCCGTGAAGGACTCCAACCTCTTCGCAGCTTCCTCCGCCGGAATCGCGATTTCGGTCGGTTGCAGGCTCATATTCCCGGAAGATTGCGAAGGTACCCTGGCGACCATGCCGCTCTCGGGTGGCGCTCCCAGGGAACTGGCAGAACAGGTGAATGCGGCGGACTGGATGGCAGATGGGAGCCAGCTTGCCATCGTGCGCCAGGTGGCTGGGAGATACCGCCTTGAATTTCCTTTGGGAAAGGTGCTGTACGAAACCATCGGCTGGCTGCGATATGTGCGCACTTCGCCCCGAGGGGATGCTGTGGCTTTCGTTGAGCATCCCCAGCGAGGCAGCGACATTGGGTTTGTGGTGGTACTTGACGCGGGCGGCAGTCGGAAACTCCGGTCCGGCCCGTGGGTGAGCCTGGAAGGGCTTGGGTGGTCACCCCAGGGCGATGAGGTTTGGGTCGCCGGGACCAAGGATCATGCCTGGGCGAACGAGATTCACGGCCTCGATTTCTCCGGCGAAGACCGACTGCTTCTGCGCTTGCCGGGAATGCTCCGCCTCCACGACATATCCCCCCAAGGCCAGCTGCTTCTTTCGCGGGAGATATGGAGATCTGGGATTATGTTTCGCGGCCCCGGGGATACGAGAGAACGCGAGCTGTCCTGGCTCGATTACTCGGTGGTCTCAGATCTCTCGGCCGATGGGAGAAACTTGGCATTCTTCGAGCCTGGTGAAGCAGCTCGCGTGTTGATCTTTGCCTACATGCGGAAATCAGATGGGTCGCCGGCCGTAAGGTTGGGAGACTGTTCTTTCCCTTCGTTTTCCCCGGATCAAAAGTGGGTCCTCTGTGTCAGCGTGAGTGGCGATCAACTCGCAGTCCTTTCAACCGGCGTGGGTGAGACCAAGAGCATTCGTGCGAATCAGATCGTGCGTTATGGAAAGTTTGGCTGGCTCCCGGACGGGAACGGCATATTCTTTGAAGGCAATGATGGCCGGGGCTGGCGAATCTACACCCAGGATCTCGTTGGTGGCAGACCCACCCCGGTCACCCCGGAAGTGTTAGTTGTCCCTGAGAGATCCGAGGCTAACCTGGTTTCGCCGGATGGGAGATGGGTGGAGGTACGGGAGCTGGATGGCAAACGCCAGCTCTACCCGCTGGCGGGAGGAGATTCTCAGCCGGCTCGAGGAATGGATAGAGATGATGTGTGGGTGAATTGGTCTAATAGCGGCCGCTCGGGCTATATCCGCGACTGGGCGAAAGTTCCTGCGAAGGTTTTTCGCCTGGACCTCTCCACCGGCAAGAAACAACCGTTCCTGGAACTCGCGCCAGGTGACCCCATCGGATTGTCGGCCATCAGATCCGTGAGAATCACCCCGGACGGCAAATCGTATGCCTATACCTACGAGCGAGCCTTGTCGGAGCTTTATCTCGTGGAGGGCCTGAGGCAGGCTGGCCTCAAGGACCACCAACGAAGATAAATGGATCGTGTCGCCAACCGAGCCGGGCCGGCGTTGACTGGTTTCTGTCTTCTCCTCCGGACCTGCCGCCGGAGCTGGAGCGCATCGTCCATAAAGCGCCGGAAAAGGTTCTCGATCTCCTATAAGAGAGCAGTCGAGATGCGTTCCGACTGCAAGCGGCTAACCCAGGTTCGTCACAACTGGGGTGATTCAAGCGATTTTAGACCCCGCTGTTCGGATAAGTGTGTTTCCTTGCAATCGCGGATTCTCAACGGTCAATGTAGTGGAGACCAACCCTCTTGA
>Ga0187779_10000040_pt1 | contig 94243 bp, 72 predicted proteins | sample 1015_Q2_SP10_10__FD_132435 | JGI IMG/M metagenome (GOLD analysis project Ga0187779, IMG submission 132435) | Tropical peat soil microbial communities from peatlands in Department of Meta, Colombia - 1015_Q2_SP10_10_MG | ecosystem: Environmental > Terrestrial > Soil > Wetlands > Peat | place...
ATTGGGCCGTACCACGCAACCGGCTCCTCGATCGGCTTTCCGGAAACCAGAAGGAACCGAATTCCTTCAGGTCCAGCCCTGACCACCAACTCGTCCCCCCGATCGAACAGTACCAGAGAATGATTCCTGGCGTCGTACTTGGCTGGCTGGTTGGGCTCTACGACTTGCTCGGTCAGAACTGCGCGCGGGTCCGAAGCTTCCCGGAACGTGCCCGAGCCTGCGAAGACGTAAGCAAAAGCATTCCGCGTCGTCTCCATCTTGAGCCGCTTCTGCCGGTCCGGGGCAACCGAGACATCGAGGTAACTCGGATCGGCAGCTACGCCGTCCACCGGACCTTTTTTGCCCCAGAATTCACCACAGATGACCCGCACGCGAGTGCCGTCATCATCGGTCACCTCAGGGATGGCACTCGAGGGAATATCCTGGTAGCGGGGATCAGTCATCTTCAAGGCGGAAGGCAAGTTAGCCCACAATTGGAAGCCGTGCATGCACCCCTGCTGGTCGCCCTTGGGCATCTCCTGGTGCAGGATCCCGCTGCCAGCAGTCATCCATTGCACGTCTCCGGCGGTCATCTTCCCTTGATTGCCCAGGCTGTCGCCGTGCTCGACCGAACCGGCAAGCACATAGGTGATCGTCTCGATACCCCGGTGGGGGTGCCATGGAAATCCTGCCCGATAATCTGCTGGGTTGTCGCTGCGGAAATCATCCAGCAACAGGAATGGATCGAAATCCTTAGTTTTCCCGAAGCCGAAGGCGCGTTGTAGCTTAACGCCGGCGCCTTCGATCGTCGGCTTCGGTTCGATGATCTGTCTCACTGGCCGAAGTGACATATCTCCCTCTTTTCTGTGCCGCGCAGCCCGTGCTGCGCTGTACATCGATTAGGCCTCTTACGAACTGCGATGGCTCTTCTTCTTGGATTAGATGCGTTACGACGCTATTTGTTTCAACAAGTAGTTTCGCTCGAAAAAATCAGCCTACCCGCCTGCGGGCGGTTGCCAGGAGCTCGGCCAAGTTCGGAAGCCGCTTGCCACCCAGGTGGCCAGTTGCCCGCGATGAGTTTCTGCAGCGGCTTGTCCAACCAGCTCCGCTGTGGCTCAGCATCCGTTCCCTGCCAGCGGGAACCCAGAATGGAAGGACGCGATATCAATGGCAGACGCGCGGAAGGCGCATCAGGCCTGCTCCGACTTGGCCGAGGGAGCCAGCGCAATCGCTGCCTCAGGTGTGAGCAAAAGGAAAGTGAACGTCTCTTGCAAGTACAGGGTGACCGCGGCATCGGTGTGGCTCAAGTAACCAATGGAGACATCCTGGCCGATGTGCAGCTCGAAATCGCCGCCTCGGGTCGTCATTACAAAGGCGCCGTGAAGAGCGGGTGCCCAGATGATTTTGTCATTTACCAGCCGCTTGACATGTTCCAGCACGGGATATCCCTGATCACTGGTCTCAGCCAGCCCGGTGTAGGCGTCCGCGCCGAGCAGCACCGCGTAGGGGCCATTGACGCCTACCAGACGCAAGCGGCTCAGCCCTCGGGCAATGGCTTCCGGGTACTCTCGCACATCACCGGGGAGCGCCTCGGTGGGATTGCTGGTTCCCCGCCGGATGCCCACGATTCCGGCGGCGTTATAGCCTTCGAATATGGCTCCGTCCTCGGCATAAGCCAGCTTGCGCGCGGCGTCCTTCGCCGGTTGCCAATCTGAGTCGTTCGCACCACGTTCGACGTCGTCGATCGCCTGCCGCTCCAGCTGGAAGGGAATGCGCAGCTCCACCAGAGCCTTTACTTCGCGCTGGCTGGCGACGATACCATCGGTCGGTGCCGAGATCGTCCGCAGATGGCCGGTACCGATGGCCGACAGATTTGTGCCCGCCGGCCCGCGCACGTCGACCACGCGCCGCCCCGCCAGGTGTCGCTTGAGCGTGCGCGAGGTTTCCTCTTCGATCTGTGACCAGGCGGCACCGGAAATGGGAGCCAGTTCGCGATGCAGATTATTCATGGGGGACGTCTCCTTTGAGGGAACCAATACCCAGCGAACCAGGATCCTCCCGCGTCAAGGACGGAGTGGGTTGGGCTGTTGCCGAGATCGTAGAAGGCGCCGCGACTGCCGGCGGGTCTCCGGCAACGCTTTCCAGAAATGTCGCGGAGGGCACAAAGAACAGATTTCCCGTGACGGCACGGCTGAAATCGAGCAGCCGGTCGTAGTTGCCGGGCGGGCGGCCAACAAACATGTTCTCCAGCATCTGCTCAATCGTGCGGGGCGTACGGCTATAGCCAATAAAATAGGTTCCGAACTCCCCGGACCCAACCCGACCGAAGGGCATGTTGTCACGCAGAATCTTGATCTCCCTTCCGTCCTCGACGATCGTGGTGAGTGCGTTGTGCGCCGAGGTTGGCTTGATGGAATTGTCCAATTCGATATCGGACAGCTTCTTGCGTCCGATGATGCCTTCCTGCACCTCCGTGGACAACGCATTCCATCCCTCAAGATCGTGAAGATATTTCTGCACGATAACGTAGCTGCCACCGGCAAACAGGGGATCCTCCTCGCCGATGAGCACGGCATCGATGGCGGCTTCGCCTCTCGGGTTCTCGGTTCCATCGACAAAACCGATGAGATCGCGGTCGTCGAAGTAACGAAATCCGTGCACCTCATCCACGGCCGAAACCGCCTCGCCGATTTGTCCCATGATCTGGGTGGCGAGTTCGAAGCAGAGGTCCATGCGCTTCGCGCGAATGTGGAACAGCAGGTCCCCTGGCGTGGAGACTGCGTGTCGCGCCCCGGCGCGAATCTCGGGAAAAACATGCAGGTTCGCCGGGCGTGGCGCGCCAAAGAGCCGGTCCCAAGCATCGGATCCAAACCCGATGACGCAGGAAAGGCCCGCTTCAATGTCGCGGAATTCAACGGCGCGCATCAGGGCGGCGACGTCTCCGCAGAACGACCGAATCGTCCTGCCATGGTGGGAGCCCGAGTTCAGTGTCGTGACCAGAAAGATTGCCGCGCGCGTGAGTGGCGCGACCACCGCTTGTGCGAGTGGGCCCAGGCCACCGACCGCTCTGGGCGCAGGACTGGAAGCGGACTCCATCGGATGACACCCCGTCGGGGCGGGCAGAATTTTGCTTTCGAAATATCAGTAGCGCGGTTGCGATCGATCCGCCCGCAAGCTTACCATCGCCTCGCGATAATCGTCCATTCCGCGCGGCCGCGTTTGGGTGTTGGTTAATGCGGCTGGCTCTGACCATCAGGTAGACCGGCAGAGTGCTTTTGGAATGCGGCTCTGAGGCGCACGGGACGAATGCGAGCGTTCGCCGAGAAGCAGATGGTCGCGCCGGTGCCCGCAGCGCGCTAGAATTCTGTTAAGAGGGATGGCGGCACGACGGGCTGCTCCCGACGCTTCTGTTCAGCCCCGGCAGGAGGTGGATCCACTATGGAGACGGGCGCTGTGCGACTAATCTTGGCGGTGTTCCATGAGATTTGAGGACTTTTCGTTCGGTCGCATCCGGGTCGATGGTACCGTCTACGACCACGACCTGGTGATCGATCAGGGAAAGATTCGCAAACGTAAGAAACAGCCGTCCAAGAAATACCGCGAGTCCTTTGGCCACACTCCGCTGTCCGTGGAAGAGAACATACCGTGGAAGTGCTGCCGCTTGGTTATTGGCACGGGCATGGGTGCGTTGCCGGTGATGAACGAAGTGAAACGAGAGGCCCGGAAGCGCGGTGTTGAGTTGCTGATTCTCCCGACAGAAAAGGCAATTGGAATCCTGAACGACCAACCGAAAAACACAAACGCGATTCTCCACCTCACCTGCTGAATCGCAATCCATCACCGGGAAGAATGCTGCGTGAATGGTTAACCGCCACTGCCCCTCCCGCGCGCACCTGGGCTTGCCAGCCAGGCCCGAGCTGATACCGTGGGCAGATCGAGACGTCGGCATATCCCGCACGATGAGGGTTGTCGCCAAGAATCTGCGACTGGGAACGCTCTCCGACCGATCCCGCAGCGGGGAAAGCGTGCAGCAGCGAATTACGCGGCTCCTCGACTAGGGTGAGCGTCTCCGTCGCACTGCCACAATCTCCAGGACCCCGGGGGTAATCATGCGGGCTCCCGGTGTGGCTTGGAGAGTTGTGAATGCCTGCCAGATGGATTCGGCACGGCTAGCGGACAGGTATCCCAAATCAACCAGGCGACCGCGGCCGACATCGACGAAGGTTGCCAGCCAAATCCAACTCAGGTGATCGGGTTGCACGACCTCGATGATGGGACGAGCGCTGCGAAGCTCGAAGCCGAGCTCCTCCAGCCAGCGAGGCAAACGCAACCCGATATCAGGCTCGCCGCCGTTGTCGCGCCAACTGGCCATCACCGCGCTTACGAATTCCTCGAGTTCAGAACAGCGCGGCGCAGCGCGCCAAGTGGAATAATCAAAGTACTCGTGCAGAACGACGACCCCGTCCGAAGTGAGCGCGGCGGCCATCCGCGCCAGAATGGCTTGAGGATTCCGGACGAAAGCGAGCACCCAGCGGCACCATGCGCAATCCGCCACTACATCCGGAAACGCATCGGAATCGAGATCGTTTAGGTGTGCTGTGATGTTGTCGACCGAGCGCTCGCGACAGGTTGCATCGAGCACCCGGAGAAACCGTTCACACCTATCGATGGCCACAACGCCACCGGAAGGGCCGACCAGTTCGGCAAGATCTAGGGAAGCGTAGCCGGGGCCGCATCCGACATCCAGTATCGTTTGCCCAGGGCCGATTCCGGCAGATTGCCAAACGGCAAGCGCACGCTGTTTCCACGCGCGGTGCTGCACGCCGAGGCGCTCGATCTCCTGATCGTGCGCGCCCAACACGTAGTCTTGGTCGTCCGGCATTTCGACTTGAGCATAGGGGAAACCAGCCCGCAGCATCTATCCGCTTTTTGCGGTCAAATTCTAGGATCTCGAACCGCGAAGAGAGCTGGGAGTTGCACCGGCTGAAGTTCAGGGCTCGCCACTATGGTCATCTGCGTTGCGTCTGCACTAGTGTTTCCTGACCTGTGACAAGCTGCCATCGGCTATTTCTCCTAGCCCAGACATCCGTGAAACGGTAAGTACCGCTGAGGTCCGTAGTCTTGTATCGGCCCTTTTCCACCAGTCTGCCAGTGACAACCGCCACATCGCCGAAGTCCTGCACATGTACGTCCGACATATCAATGGACTCAAATTTCATGTCCCCTGACTGTAGGCCAGCTAGGTCATCCACTTTGCGGGTCACAGATCCATTAGCATTTGTGAAGATCAGGTCGTCCGCCTCAATCTGTGCGAGCAGCTTCCAATCGCCGTTCAACAGGGCTTGGCTGAACCGGCTCTCAAGAGCGACTAGTTCCTTGGCAGTACCACGGCTCTGCGCTTCGACCGACAGCAATGTTAGGAGCGCCACGAATGCGATTGCGATGGTTGGCTTCAATGCGTATCCTCCCGCTTTTCTCGAGAAGTTCTCATGAAGAACATGGATCGCAAACTCAATGCCTCGCCGTTGTTGACTGCCCGTGCTTGGCGTGTCTGATGCTGTCGGCATGTTACGCCAGTTCGCAAGCCAGGATAGTGATGATCAAGGACTTGACTCACACAAGAGTTGAGTTCCTTGGAAATCTGCGGTTTGGTGCGCCGCTCGGCAGACGCTGTCGCGGACCAAATGGACAAACACGAGCATCCGGTCCAGTCGGGACTGAAGCGTCAGGTGCACGAAGGCAAGCTGCTGGTCGATGCCGAGGTGAAGCAGATCCTGGAGCCCCTGATCGCGGCGTCAGAGTGTGACGATGTATTCACCAGCCACGCGATCTCATGAAGGTCGAGGACCGGAAGGAACACGCGCGCCCAGCACATTCGCTCCCATCCCGATGTCGGCAGGATGCGCTGCCGCTACCTTTTTTCTAACTGAGGCCGGCGAGCACACCGACTAGTCCACATTGCAATAGGTAGCAAGGCACGATACGATTAACAGCACGACCATGCGCTGTGTACATTCCCACCAAGAAGCGGTGCGCCAGCTGCTAGTGCGGCTGGGCGGACCGGAAGGAGCGGCAGGGGAGCAGGAGTGCAGCGGGTCGCTGCCACATCCGGTGCATGCACGCCTTAACTAATTGATTGGATTAAGTTTACATCGTGCGGAAGTGGTGGAACTGGCAGACACACCATCTTGAGGGGGTGGCGCCGAAAGGCGTGGGGGTTCAAATCCCCCCTTCCGCACCAAGATCGTGGTCCCATTCGTGAAAGAAAGGCCGGCCATAGGGCCGGGGCTCGGGTTGTGATCTTCTTATGAATTATCTCGTTCTGATCGTTACGGCGGTTCACATCCTGGTGAGCTTCTTCCTCATTATTGTGGTGCTGCTGCAGAGCGGCAAGGCCGGCGACCTGGCGGCCGCGTTTGGCGGCATGGGTAGCCAGACGGCCTTCGGTCCGCGAGGCGCGGCTACGGCACTTTCCAAGGCGACTACGGTCTCGGCTGTCCTGTTCATGTTTACCTCGATCACATTGTCGATTTTGACGTCGCGGCACTCCACCCGGGGGACTTCAGGCTCGGCACTGTCCGGGATCAGGCAGACCACCTCGCAGCCGGCATCCAAACCTGCACAGCCTGCTGCCCCGGCTCCGCAACCTGCTCCGGGACAAAAGTAACCGGGAGGAAACGGGAGGAGAAATGCTCACGCTCGTGGCTTCCGTTCGAGCCCCGGCTCATTCATGATTCACGAAATCCTTCCCGTCGGACCGCTCCAATGCAACTGCTCTGTCATTGGGGACGAGACCACTCGTGAGGGGCTGGTCATCGACCCCGGAGACGACGTCGAGCGGGTATTGGCTCTGCTGCACAAGCACCACCTCAAGATTCAACAGATCATCGTCACCCACGCCCACATCGACCACGTTGGTGGCGCCATGAAGCTGCGCGCGGCCACAGGGGCTCCCATCCTGCTCAACCGGAATGACTATGCCCTGCTGAAGATGCTGGACGTGCAAGCGGCCTGGATCGGTATGCCAACGCCCGGCAAAGTGGAAATCGACCAGAGCCTGGGACAGGCCGACATGGTTAAGACCGGCAACCTCGCGGCGCAAGTGCTGCACACCCCCGGCCATACCGAGGGCAGCATCTGCCTGTACTTCCCGGCTGAGAGCAAACTCATCGCTGGGGATACTCTGTTCGCCGGCAGCATCGGGCGGACCGACCTGCCGGGGGGCTCGTTTGACAAGATCATCCGCTCCCTGCATGAGCGCGTGCTGGCGCTGCCCGATGAAACCACAGTAGTGCCCGGACACGGGCCGCTCACGACCATCGGCGTCGAGCGCGAGAGCAATCCCTTCCTGGTCAGGCGCTGACGTTTTACGAGTTGAGCGCCTCAAGGACGCGCGTCACGCCTACCCGAAACGTTTCCGCCGGCGTAATCAGGCTGACTACGAGATAACCGTCGGCAGAAAAATCGTAGAAATGTCCGGGGTGAACCAGCACGGACATCTTCCGTAAAAGGTCGACCGCCAAGTCCTCATCGGATTGGACAACCGGCACCCGCAGTACGGCATACCAGCCTCCTTCCAGATCAAGACGCTGGCAGGTCTTTTGGTGAGAAATGAGGCGGTCCAGTTCTTCAAGATTGGTTCGCACCCGATCGAGCAGGAGTGGCTGAACCTGCTTGCGCTGCTGCAGCATTGCCGGTGTAGCCAACTGAAGCGGGGCACTGAGGGAAAGATAGGTGTCCGCGATCACCTCGAGTCGGGCCAGGGCCTCACGCTGCAACTCCTCCGGGCCACTGGTTAGCACCCAGGCGACTTTCATCTGCGGCAGAGCCGCAATCTTGGAGAGGCCGCTCAGGGTAAAGGTGAGCACTTTGCGGTTCAAAGCACAAGTGGGGCGTGCGGCGCCGTCGTGAGCGTAATCCAGGAAGACCTCATCTACGATCAGCGCCAGCCCGTACTCGTGGCAGAAGGCGTTCAGAGTGGCCGCCTCGCCCGGGCTGAGGAACGATCCAGTGGGGTTGTTGGGATGCACGACCAGCACAGCCCGCGTACGTGGATTTACCGCCTGGTACAGCGAAGGGAAATCGATCTGCCAGCCATGGTCATACAACAGCGGATAGTGCACCAGCTTTAGGTCCTGTAAATCGGCCAGAAAAGCGAACAGCGGATAGCTCGGCCGGGGCACGAGAATCTCATCTCCGGGATTGCAAAGCAGGCGGAAGACGTAGGAATAGCCCTCGCTGGTACTGGTGGTCAAGATGACAGACTCCGCATCCAGATCAAACCCCTCGTGTTGTATGCGGTAATACTCGACGACCGCTCTGCGGGCGGATAGCAGTCCCTTGGGCTGTGGATCGTAGATCATGGCTTGCGGATGCAGGAGCCCACCGAGGATGGCCTCCGCCTCGTAGTGCAGATCCGCTCGCGTTGGATTTGAGACCGTCAGGTCGAGGACGTCCATGCCGGCCGCGCGCACCTCCTCCTGCGCCTGGGCCAGGCGGTTGGGCGTGAGCTTCCATTCCGTGCGTTTGGAGAACATGCCGTCCGCCCGATTGCGCCGCCACCCTCCGTTTTCCCGCAGCCTAAGGTTTCGGCTCCAGATAGAAGCCCAGTTGCTGAGGGGGCGGCAGCGTCTTTCGCGTCTCGTAATCGTGGACGGCGTCGCGCACCGCCACGATCTGCGCCTGAAACTTGCCCGCCAGAGTGTCATACCGCACTAGCACGTTACCCAGCCAATACGGCCGGTTTTCCCGCTGCCAGGCCTCCGCGTACATGCCGCGGAGACGCGTGGTGGCGTCCCGCAAGTCTTCCAGACGCGCATTGATAGAGGTGATCTCTTCGAGGTCGCGGCTGACGCGATCAGAATCAGCCAAGTTCTGGTAGGCATCCCAATAAAAACGGTTCATTTCCCAGGTGAACTGGATTTTCATGCCCAGGGTATCGAGCCGCCAGGCAGCAAAGATCATATCGTCAAGCGTGTCCGCATTGGCATGCGCGTCGGTGCGGTGGCGGTAAAGCCGTTCCAGAGCATGCTCCGCCCCCAAGCGCAGGTCGCGCGCGGCGGGCAACACCTGTTGCAACTGGGTGGCCCCAACCAGGGTGAAAGGGTCGGCCCAGAACAGATCATCGACCGCGCCCTCTTCCCTTCCCGTGGCTTTGAGGGTGGCATGCGCGCGGTTCATATCCTCGATGGTCTCGCCGAAGGCATCCCCCGGGTTGCGGTAGAACGCCCAGTCATAGCTGGCCTGGAAGTCGTCGATACTCGACTCACCGGGTTGCCAAGCCGCCGCGGCGCCGAACACCAGCCCGGGCCAGGTCATGTCGAACAGAGTTTCGCCATCGTCGTCCCAGGTGGTGTTAAGCATCCCCATGGCTTTCGCCTTCTGCCCGTCGCGCACAAAGTTGCGGATGTTCTCGTAGGCTACGGCGAAATCCGGCCAGACGGCGTTCCAGTTGCTGACCCCGGGCGCGACCACGATTTCGAGGCCGGCGTCGGTGTACGGCCGGAGCACGGCCTCGTAACTGGGTTTGGCATCGTAGTCCCAGGGCACGGCGATCATGTCCTTGGGCAGGATGTGGAGCAGCTGCGGGTACTTCACCGCGATGTCGCCCCAGAACATGAGCTGCTTGTGGTACGGATGGAGAATGGCGCTGACCTTCTGCAGGTGCTCCAGATACACACGGCCCAGCCCGATCTGATCGGCAAGCGCTTTCGTCTGGCCGCGGCCGAGCTCAAAGGTCTCATCGCCGCCAACATGCAGGAACGGCCCGGGAAACAGCGGTATCAGTTCCGCATACAGGGTCCGGATGAAGTCGTAAGATTTCTCGTTGGTAGGCGTGAGCACATGCCCATGGGGAGTCTCGGCGATGTCCGAATAGATCTCGTACTTCAAAGCGTGGTGCAAGTGGCCAAAGGTCTGCTGCTCGGGCAGGATGGTAACGTAATATTTCTGCGCGTATTCCACCAGTTCCCGGATTTGCGCCGGCGTCAGTGCGGCCTCCTTGGGAGCGATCAGCGGCTGGCTCTGGAAGTCGAAGATATGCTCCATGTAAAGGGCAAAGAGGTTGATCTTATAAGCCGCGAGCGTGCGCACCTGCTTCTTCATGTAATCGAGGGTAGGCACCGGCCCGCGGCTGATATCGTCATGCACGCCTCGCCAGCTCATACTGGGCCAGTCGCGAATAGCCACCGCCGGGCAGATCAACTCACTGTTCTGCCGACGCAACAACTGCCGCAAGGTCTGCACCCCGTAGAACAAGCCTTGGCCGGAAAAAGCCGCGACCAGGATGTGAGATGGGGAAGCGCCGATCAGGTAGCCCTGGTCGCCCAGATCCTTTTCGGAGAGATCCTGCGGGAGCAGCACCCGCACCGCAGAATCAGTCAGGCGGGCGAGCACGATCCCGTCTTTCGGCAGGTCAGTGACCGTCTCCACCGGTATTTGGAGCCCCGCCTGTTCAAGGATTTCCTGCGAAAGCATCTCGGCGGCCGTGCGGTCTTCGGCAAAGTGGCGGGCGTTGACGAAAATGGGAGTGACGGAGGTGACGTGGTATGCCCCCTTGCCCGGGCGAACTTCTTTCGGTGCGGGAAGGAGCTTCAACGGTGCAATGGTTTGGGCGCTCAGAAACAGTCGGAAAGCGAGCAGGCAGAAGGCGGCAACCACGAAGCGCAGAGTATGCCTCATCCCCCATGCTCGGAAGCTTGAAGGCGCAAAGCAAGACTTGGACGCCGTCTGTGTCCAGTTCGCGGATTCCGGATCGGTCACCCTACGACGCATCAGGCAGGAAACGCTTCCTTGTTGACGACATACGGCATCTTGCGGATGTCGCCACCATAATTCCCTTCGAGCACATCGATCAAGCCTTGGGCGCAGCGGCCTGCCATGCCGCGGTTGGGATCGGTGGAGAGGCGTGTTATGCGGGCGGCGCTGGCAAAGTGCGGATACAGACGACAACGGTCTTCGATGGCCGGGTCGCGCAGCGGAGAATCCGCGGGTAAAGGCTCCTTCTCGTAAACATCGAGCGCGGCTCCGGCAATCCAGTTCTCTCGCAAGGCGCGCGCCAAGGCGGCTTCGTCAACCACTGGGCCGCGCGAGGTGTTCACCAGGTAGGCGGTGGGCTTCATGGCGCGCAAGGTGCGCTCATTAAAGAGATGATAGGTTGGAGTTGAGCTCTCGCCTTCGCGCAACAGGGGCACGTGGACGGTGACAAAATCGGCGTCGGCCAGAGCCTCCTCGAATTCCACATACTTGATCCAAGTCCGGTCGCGGCTCAGCCGGCGGGTAAAGTTCAGGTCCTTGACTTCCTGGACTGCCTTCACGAAGTCATGGTTCTGGTACGCTGGGTCGTAACACAGAAGATTCATGTCGAAGCCGGCGCACTTGCGGATCATCGCCAACCCAATCCGTCCGGTGCCGATCACGGCTACCGTCTTACCCGTCACCTCGTCGCCAAGAAAGGGCAGGTACGGGTGCCAGTAGCCCCAGTGATGGTCGCGGGTGAGGTGTTCGGCGGGCCACAACCTTCGGGCCAAAGCGCCCATGATGAAGAAAGCGAACTCGGCGGTGGCCTCCGTCAACACGTCGGGCGTGTGGGTGAAGGGGATCTTGTAGCGGTTCGCGTCGGCGCGATTGATATTGTCAAAGCCGACCGCATACTGGGCGATGATCTTCAGCGTTCCCTTCCCCGCCTCGAAGACGTCGGCGTCGATTTGATCTCGGAGCGTGGTGATCAGCCCATTAATCCCTGACTTCACTTTCTCGATGATCAGGCTCTTGGGCGGCGGCTCGGGCTTGGCATAGACTTCCACTTCATAACCCCGCCTGCGCAACACATCAATGCTCTCCCCGATGTCACAGGTGGCAAAGACACGGAATTTTGTGGTCATGATCTGGCCGAACGCGCGCGCTGCGCCAACCCGCAGGGCGAGGACTGAACAGTGTACTCTAACCGGAAGGTGGCTGCAGGGAGCGATCGAACCGTCAGGACATGCGGCTGCCCGCCAGTTGTGGCGCCTCTTCTCTCTCCCGTTGACTGGCGCGGACCGCGACCAACTCCAGCGCTTTTTGCGCAATGTGCTCCGCACTCACTTCGAATTCCTTGATCAGTTCCCAGGGTGCTCCGGAATCACCGAAACGGTCTTTCACCCCTATGGCGCCGGTGATCACCGGAACACCATAGAGCCATTCGCTCGCGGTGATCACGCTGCTGACACGCCAGGCCAGGGCGCCGATCTGGTGCTCCTCGGCAGTGATCACCACGCCCGTCTCGTGCGCCGCCCGCAAGATGGCCCCCTCGTCGATCGGCTTCAGCGTGTGCAGGTTCAGAATACGGGTCTCGTATCCGTAGTCGCTCTTCAGAATCCAGGCCGCGCGCATGGCCTCAGCCACCAGGGGCCCGCAGGCGATGAGGGTCAGGTCTTCGTCTTCATTTTCGTAGTGGCTGGCCAGCTGGGTGCCGAAGGCATCGGCGAAGGATTCAGTCTCCCCGCGGAAACGAATGACGTTTGCTTTGCCGAAGACAAAGGGAGTGCTGCCGTTGGTAACGACAGGTGTGGCCTCCCGTGCAAAGCGAACGTACTTCGGGCCCACATGTTGGAACAGGAGATAATTGGTGGCCTTGCGGGTCTCCACCACATCACAGGGAACAACCACCGCCATGTTGGGCAGACCACACATGGCGAACAGGTCCTCCAGCGCCTGGTGGGTGGCCCCGTCCGGGCCGACTGAGACACCACCGTGCGCGCCGGCGATCATGACATTGAAATTCCCGTAGCAAACCGAGGTGCGGATCTGGTCGAGATTGCGGGCGGCCGCAAACGTCGCGTAGGTGCCCAGCACCGGCAGTTTGCCCTCTTTGGCCAGCCCGGCCGCCGCCGAGGTCGCCGACTGCTCCGCGATCCCCATGCTGATCCAGCGATTCTTGCGCTCGGGCTTTCCGACGTAAAAGTCGCTTATGGTGATGGAGCCCGAAATGTCGAGCCCCAGGCACACCACGCGCTCATCATCCCCGTTCTGTGCCAGACACTGGCCGAATCCTTGGCGCGTCGGCTCCATCTTTACTTTCATGTTGGGCGTAGAGTTCCACCAGTAGTCACGGCTGAACTTGGGCATCTTTGCCTTAAGCCTTTGGTCGACCTCGGCCTGGTACTGCCGCGCCCTTTCCAGCAGGGGCTCGACCGAGATGCGGTCCTGCACTCCCAGTTCGGCCAGACCCTTCAGCATCTCGTCCCGGTTGGGTGCTTTGCCATGCCAGCCGGCGATGTTTTCCATGAAGCTGACGCCTTTGCCTTTGACCGTGTCAGCCAAAATGACCGTCGGTCCGCCGGCGCCGGCCTTCGCGTTCTCCAGAGCTTCCACCACCTCCGCCATGTTGTGACCGTTGATGCGACGCACTTCCCAGCCGAAGCTGCGATATTTCTGGCCGAGGGGCTCGACATTCATGACGTCCGCAACCGCGCCATCAATCTGAAGCCGGTTGCAATCCACGATCCCCACCAGATGGTCGAGCTTGTAGTGGCCGGCTTCCATGGCCGCTTCCCAGATCTGTCCCTCCTGTTGCTCGCCGTCACCCATGATGCAGAACGTCCGGTAGCTTTTGCCGTTCAGTTTGCCAGCCAATGCAACGCCCACGGCAATGCTGAGCCCCTGGCCGAGGGAACCGGTCGAGACCTCGACTCCGGGCAGCTTCAGCCAATGGGGATGTCCCTGGAAGGGCGAACCGAGTTTGCGCAGCAACGCCACGTCTTCCAGTGAACAGAAGCCGGCAAACGCAAGGCCAAGATACAGGCTCGGGGCCTTGTGGCCCGTGGACCAGATGATTCGGTCCCGGTCCTCCCAGGCAGGGTTTCCCGGGTCGTGATCGGCGACGCGCAGGTACAAGGCGGCCGCGATATCCATGATGGAGAGCGTGCCGCCGGCGTGACCGCTGCCCGCCGCATTCAACACCACCAGGTCATAACCGCGCATCAGACGGGCTGCATCTTCGAGTGCCGGAATTGAATACGGGCGGGTAATTTCGCCGGTGGCGGAGTCTCGTAGCGCCATGGTTTGCTCTCCTTCCCCTCCCGGCGGCGGGCAAGGAAGGAGGCCCGCGCACCTCGGGCTCGTGAGTCGAGGGTATGATGGAAGGTCTCCTGGGGCAGTGAGTGGGATCACAATCGGGAGTGATCGAACGGCGCGCCCTACAGGGGCAGGGCGCTGGGGAAACGAGTCTGAAAGTCGAGAAGCCCGACCCACTCCGGCGTCACCGTGATGCGCACCATCTCGCGGATCATGGAGCCCAGCTGGTCCACCCACGCCTTTCCCTGTTGATCTCCGAAATAACGCTCGGCAGCTGCGGCGTATTCGGGAACGATGCCCGGCACCTTCTCCAGACGGGCGGAGCCGCGCACCAGGAGCACTTTATGCGGGAAGGTGTTGTCGTCGATGGTCAATGCCACCTTGGGATTCTTCGCCAGCGCCTTGAGCTTCGGCGCTTTGGGCGGGCTGGCCAGGATGAATTCTCGTCCGTTCCAGTGGAACCAGATCGGCACCACCCGGGGTGTGCCATCGGTCCAAACGTACGCCAGACGTGCCGGTATCTTGGATTGCAGCAACGCCTGGGCGGCAGGTTGTCGTAAGAGGTCGAGGGATCCTTGTTTTGCCGGCATGAGTACGTTCCCGATCTGGCTCTCAGCCTCGGCTCACCATCCGTGCTGGTTGTAGGGCGCAGCCTACAGGCAAGCCAACAGCGCAACTCCAGTTTCCGCCGGAGGTTCGATCCAGATCTAAAAGTTTTCGTTAACCCAGGCTTCGATTTGGACCAGCGCCTGATTCAGGTTCTCCAGCGAATTAGCCACGCTGAAGCGCAAATACCCTTCGCCAAAATCGCCAAAAGCGGTGCCGGAGAGACAGGCGACTCCGGCCTCTTCCAGGAGCGCGCTGGCGAGCTTCCTCGATGGCCAGCCGGTACCGGTGATGTTCGGAAAGACATAGAAGGCACCCTTCGGCGTCCGGCAGGAGAATCCTTTGATTTTGTTGAGCCCTGCCACGAAAACATCCCGGCGTCGCTTGAACTCGTCGCGCATGCGGTCGACCGAAGCCTGGTCACCGCACAGGGCCTCGATGCCGGCGATTTGGGTGAAGCTCGCGGTGCAGGAATTGGAGTTGGTCATCAGCCGGGTCATGTGCGTAGCCAGGTCGGCGCGCATTACTCCGTAGCCCATGCGCCAACCGGTCATTGCGTAAGTCTTGGAGAAGCCGTCCAGCAGGATCGTCCGCTCCTTGAAGCCGGGGACCGACATGATGGAGAAGTGTTCGCCCTCGAACAGAAGCCGGCTGTAAATCTCGTCGGAGAGAACCAGGATATTGCGGTCAGCGATAGCCTCTGCGATCTCCTGGACCTGCAGCTTGCCCAGTACGCCGCCGGTGGGATTCTGCGGCGAGTTCAGGATAATCAGCTTGGTGCGGTCGTTGATCAGCGATGCCAGTTCGCGAACATCCAGTCCGAAATCGCGCTCCTCGCGCAACCGGATCGGCACGGCCCGCCCGCCCACGTAGTTGACCATGGATTCGTAAATGGGGAAACCGGGATTGGGGTAGATGACCTCATCTCCCGTATCTATTAAGGAGAGAACGGAAAAGAAAATAATGGGTTTACCACCGGGCACGACGACCACTTCCTGACTCGACACCGGGACGCCGCGGGTACGGCCGACATAGTCGGCAATCGTCTGTCGCAGCTCCGGTAAGCCCGCCGAGGGTCCGTAATGCGTCCAGCCCTGGTGCAACGCACCGACAGCGGCTGCGACGACATTGCCCGGGGTTGCGAAGTCGGGTTCGCCGATCTCCAGGTGGATGATGCTCTTTCCTTGGCGTTCGAGGGTTCGCGCTTTGTTCAGAACTTCAAAGGCGGTTTCGGTGCCCAGCCGCGACATACGGGCGGCAAGGCGGAGTTCGTATTGCGTGGCGTGTTCCATGGCGGCAAGCCGAGGCATTATACCCCCCCGGACGGCCAGCGGGGCCGTACCGGAGAATTGTGCTATGCCCCAGGTAGGTTAGTCAGGGAAGGCGATCACAGGAAGGTGTGATGCGCTGATCGGCTAGGTCAATTCCCAATCGTCAATTGCCGATCTCCGGGTGAAAGGTGGCCGTCGCCCAAGCGCCGGCGCCATCGGCAAGCAGAAATGAGACTATTCCGGGATGGTGTGTTCCTCGCTCTGCGCGCGCAGGACGCGGTCTACCGAGTACGGAGCTCGCCGGGTGGGCTCGTAGTAGTGCCGTACCTGCATCTCCCCGAGAAGTCCGACCGCCAGCATGTTCAGGCCGGCCAGAAACAAGACGGCAGCGAAGATCATCAGCGGCCCGTGCTTCACCAGTAAATCCGCGCCCCGCATGAACTTCTCCACCAGCAGCCAACCTGCGACGGCAGTCCCCCCCAATATGCTGAGCATGCCTACGGTTCCAAAGAAGTGCAGCGGGCGCGAGAGGTAGCGCAGCAGGAAGCGGATCGTAATCAGATCGAAGAAGACCCGGAAGGTGCGCGACAGACCGTAGTGCGAGTTCCCCCGCTCCCGGTTCACGTTGCGAATGGGGACCTCGACAATCGAAGCGCCGTGCCACGAGGCCAGCGCCGGAATGAACCGGTGCAGTTCGCCGTAGAGCGGCACTTGGTCGAGAATTTCGCGACGGTAGGCCTTGAAGGTAGTGCCGAAATCGTGGATATCTACCCCGCTGAGCTTCGCCATCAGCCAGTTGGCGATGCGGGAAGGGAGGCGTCGCAGCCAGAAGTTGTCCATGCGCTGTTTGCGCCAGCCACTGACGATGTCGTAGCCCTCGCCGATCTTCTCGATGAACATCGGGATGTCGGCCGGGTCATGCTGCAGGTCTCCGTCCATGGCGATGATGTACTCGCCCCGGGCATGATCGAAACCCGCGGCCAGCCCCGCCGTCTGCCCAAAATTGCGCCGCAGCTTGACCACGGTCACCCGGCTGTCGACGGCGGCAATCTGGCGCAACAAGGTGAAGGTCCCATCGCGCGATCCATCATCGACCAGGACCATTTCGAACGTCTCCCCAGTCGTCTCCATCACCGCTTTGAGCCGATCGTAAAGATCGGTGACATTCTCCTGCTCATTGTGCAGCGGAACCACGATGGAATATTTGGGCATGGAAACAATATTATACGCGAATGTTCCAGCCAATGCCCAGAATCCGGGCATACCAGAGCACCGGAAGGGACAATGCCCTGGTTCGGTTCGAGAACCTACGCCGTGGATTGGGGCAGGGCCAACGCCTGTCCCTTTAGTTCGCCCCGAGCGAGCCCGGCGACGGACCAGGCCGGGTGATATCGTCCAAACCTCGGCACCCAGCCGGGGTGGCTCGTATGCTCCCGCAGACAGCAGAGGGTTTTCTGCCGGTTTTCGCGGAAAAGCACTCGCGACACACGCCTTCTCTGCTATCATCAGCCGCCACAACAGGTGGGGGCGTACAAATCCGCCGATCAGTCTCCGGCGAGCGTGGGTTCAACCCGAGGAAAGCATGCGGGTCATTCTGGTCAATCCAAGCGATATCACCTTCGGCATCGCTGTGATTACACCCCGCTGGTTGTACGTGCTGGCAGCGGCCACTCCCGCCCGCTACGGTGACCCCGTCATCGTCGACGAAACTCTGGCCGCCATCGATCCCCGCAGCATCCAGCCCGGGGATGTGGTGGGCATCGGCATTCACACAGCCAACGCGCTGCGTGGGATGGAGGTGGGTCGATTGGCGCGCGAACGAGGCGCCTGGGTGGTGTACGGGGGCATTCACGCCAGCTTGCACCCCGAGGAAGCCCGCAACCTGGGAGGAGCTCACGCCGTGGTTACAGGCGACGGCGACCTGATCTGGAAAACCGTCCTGGCGGACTGCGAGAAAGGAAATCCCCAGCCCCTGTACCTGGGAGGCCGTGTGACGGGGGATCAGTTTCAGTCGGCGCGTTGGGATCTGCTTCCGGCCAACGGTTACATGTGGGCCTCGGTGCAGACCGTCCGGGGATGTCCCAAGCACTGCTCATTCTGTTCCGTATGGCGAACCGACGGCCAGATACCACGACAGAGGACCGCGACCGCCGTGATTCGCGAAATCGTGCAGCTTCGCCGCATGGGTTACCGCTTTGTCGCCCTGGCTGACGACAATTTTTATCCCGTAACCTTGGCCGACATCGCCCTGGCGGAGCGACAGAACAACCCAAAACGAGTGGCGGAACTGCGGACGATGCGGGAAGAGCGCTTTGAGCTCATGCGCCGCCTGGCCCGTTTGCCCGACGACATGGTCTTTTATACCCAGATCACCATGGAGGCTGCCGACGACCCCGAGTTTCTGGATGCCATGCGGGAAGCGCACATCCTCGGGGCGCTGGTGGGCGTGGAGTCGGTAACCGAAGAGGGCCTGAAATCCATCTTCAAGAACTTCAATGCCGCCGGCGAGAACCTGGTAACCCGCTTACGAACCTTCAAGCAGCACGGCGTCCACGTGCTGGGGTCGTTCATCCTCGGTCTGGCCACGGACAGGCACGATACATTCCGGGCAACGGTGGAACTGGCGAAACGGGCCGAAATTAGCTTTGCCCAGTTCGTCATGATGACGCCGTTCCCCGGCACGGTCGATTTTCAGCGTTGGGAGAAGGAACAGGGGGGTCGGGCGCCATCCATTGACGGTGTGCCCCTCACGCGTTATTGGCTGATTCCCAGCGCGCGCCGGCCCAAACTTTACATGCCTCACCCCACCATGGACGCGAAGGAAATCCGCCGGTTGACGCAAGAAGTGTGGGACGACTTCTACAGCGTTCGCGCCATCTGGAAGCGCGCCGACTGCGTGAAATCGCTGAGGTCGCGGCTCGCCTTTGTGCTGATTTCGAAGCTCTACCGGCAAATGTATGCCAACACCGGCATTTCCGCCGACAGTGCCCGGCGAGCCACCGCCACCCTGTGGGCGCGTTCGATCGCCAAGCCTTGCCGCAAACTGTTCCGGGCGAAGCCGATGCCCGAACTGCAGGTTCCGGATTCGGAAGCCGTACTCCTGCCAATTCTGGGGCAATAAGCGGCTACCGCCGGTGCGTGGATCGGCCGACTCCACCAATGAGGCGAAGCCTCCAGCTCGAGGACCGCACCTGATCCCTAGAGGCCCGGCCCCTCGGGATACGGCGGCAGATCCGGCGGACGTGGCGGCAGGGTCTTCGGACTTGCTTGGATCTGCTTCATCACTTCCTGAATGGCTCGCTCCAGCTGAGGGTCCTGACCTTTGACCACCAGATCCGGGCGGTTGTCGACCTCGATATCCGGCGCCACACCCCGGTTTTCGATGATCCACTTGCTCTCGAGACTGTAGCGGGAGAACTCCGGCCGGCTGATGTATCCGCCATCCAATAACGCAAACATGCCACGAATGCCTCTTACTCCCCCCCAGGTCCGCTCCCCAAGGAGAGGGCCGAGCTTGTAGTACTTGAAAAAGTAGCTGAAGATGTCGCCGTCCGATGCCGCAAATTGATTGGTGACGCATGCCATGTAACCGTAAAAGACCACAGGCGGCACCGTAGTCGACTGCCAATTGCGGGCGGCGTCCATGCCCGCCAAGATACGACGCAGACGCTCGAAGATTAACTGATCTACGAAGCCCCCGCCGTTGTAGCGCACATCGATAATCATGCCCTGCTTGCGAATCTGCGGGAACCACTGCTTCACGAACGCGTTCAGTCCAGGCGCTCCCATGTCCGGTAGGTAGACGTAGCCCACTTTGCCGCCGGTGGCTTCATCCACCTTGCGGCGGTTGCTCTCCACCCAATTTTCCTCGCGCAGTTGAGACTCATCCGAGAGGGGCTTCACTTGGATGGTGTGGGAGCCTTCGTCGGAGGGTTTTTCATTGACGGTCAGCGTGGTCGTCTGATTAGCCGTATTGGTGAGCCATTCCTCGGGTGTCTGCGGCGCGCGCAGCGGTCGGCCGTTCACCGCCAGCAGGTAGTCGCCTTGCTTGATCTTCACTCCGGGTTCGGTGAGCGGAGAACGCAGCTGCGGATCCCAGTTCTGTCCCGGGTAGATGGTCTTGATGCGGTAGATGCCGGTGGCGCGGTCCAGATCGTAGTCCACGCCCAACAGCCCCACGTTTACCGCCTGCAGTTCCGGATAGTCGCCGCCTCCCACGTAGGTATGCGAGTTGGAGAGGTCGCCGATCATTTCTCCCAGGATGTACGTCAGGTCATAACGGTTGGCCACGTAAGCAAGCAGTGGCGCGTACTTTGCCCGCTCCTTCTCCCAGTCCACGCCGTTCATGGAGGGCTCGAAGAAGAAATCCCGCTCCTGTCGCCACACCTCCTGGAACATTTCCTCCCACTCGGCTGGCGGATCGATCTCCGCGCGCATTTCAGTGAGGTTCAGCGCGCCCTCGCCCACTTTCTTGGCAGGCTCCGGCTTGGTGTCGATAATGCCGTAGGTGTGGTCGTCGTGAGCGGCGTTGGCCTCGTAGAGCAGCTTGCTGCCATCAGATGACACCACGAAGCGTTCGACGCCCTCGATCAGGACTTTGTCTTTGCGCTCCTTGAGATCGTACGCGTGGACCGCGGGAGTCTCCCCCGGCAGCGGCCCCGAGAGCCCCTGGGCGGGAGCGCTCGAGTAAAATACCTGTTCCTTGGCGGCGCCCACACTGCGGATCCTCGAAGCCGGCATGGGCAAGGCAACGATCCGGTTTGGCAACCCCTCCAGGTCGATCCTGAACTCCTTCGCTGCTTCCTTCGACGCGGGCTTGTTCGCTTCTTCTTTCTTGGATTTCTCCTTGTCCTTGCTTTCGCCCTTCTGTTGCTCTTTGGTGGTGGCGCTAGGTGCCGGCTCTTCCTGCTTAATCGTTACCTCGTCGCTTAGCGCCGGGAATGGCGACGGTTCGTCGGCCCGCAGCGTCGCGATGTAGATGCGATCGGTCTTGGGATTGGCAAACTCGAAGTCATAGTTGCCCAGCACTTCGTTGAAGTCGCGGCTGGAGACGAAATAGAGATACTTGCCCTCGGGGTCAAACCGCGGCCCGTAACTGTTGCTGAAACTGGAAGTGAGCGCCGTGGTTTTTTGGTCCCCGAGAGCATAGAGGTAGATGGCCGCGTTGCCGTTCTCGTCCTGCTTGTCATAGGCGAGCCACTTGCTGTCCGGCGACCAGGAATAGTCGCGAATCTCGGCGTACTTCCCCCGCGCCACCTCCACCGGTTTCTTCTCACTGATATCCACGTACCACAACCGCAGGTCCTTGTCGCCCCAGGCCAGTTTCTTGCTGTCGGGCGACCAGGCCGGATCGTACTTGAAACCCTTGTAGCCGCTGGTGATCGGTTGTTCCGGGCCACTACCGTCCTGCGGGGTCACATAAAGTTCGTCCTCCCCCGTCCGGTCGGAGACGTACGCAACCCGGCGCCCGTCGGGCGACCAGGCCACGCGCCGCTCCCGAATGCCCGGTGTATGTGTCAGGTTGCGGATGGCGCCCTCCTTGGCGGGCACCGTGTACACATCGCCACGAGCGGAAAATACTGCCCGCTTGCCGTCGGGAGCGATATCAAAGTCGGTAATGAGCTTCGACACGTTGGCCCAGCGCTTCATCGCCTCGTCCTCTTCGCCCGGAAGGGAGAGGGTCAGTTTCTTCGCCTGCTTGCTCGCCAGATCGAAGGTGTAGAGATAGCCTGCGTTCTCGAAGATGATCGCGTCCGGACCCAGGCTGGGCCACATCACGTCGAAGTCGGTGAATTTGGTGAGTTGTTCCACCCGCTGCGATCCCAGTTCGTAGCTGTAGAGGTTGAGCTTGTGTTCGGGACCGCGATCGGAGCTGAAGTAAATTGTACTGCCGTGCCACATGGGAAACGTGTCGGTATAGTCGGTGTGCGGAATCTCCTGCTCGAACACGTTGTTCTTGATGTCGTAGATGTAGATGTCCTGAGCCAGCCCGCCGGTATAGCGCTTCCAGGTACGGAAGTTTCGGAAGACCCGGTTATAGGCAATCTTGGTCCCATCGGGGGAGAAGGAGATCAGGCCGCCCTGGTCAATCGGGAGCGGTTCGGCAGGCCCGCCGTCAATGCTCACGCTGTACGGACGCTTGGTCCAGCCGTTGCTGGCATCTCGCCGCGTCAGGAACAGGATGCGCTTGCTGTCCGGCAGCCAGGTGACCACCTGGTTGTGGATGCCCATGCGGTCGCTGAGTGGCTGCGCCCCGCCCTGATAGAAAGTCAACTGCTTGGGTTGGCCGCCCTCGGCGGGCATCACGTAGACATTGAAGTTGCCGTCGTACTGCCCGGTGAAAGCGATCCACTTCCCGTCCGGCGAGAACTTGGGGAACAGTTCCCTGCCGGGAGCGGTTGTGACCCGGTGTGCGACTCCGCCCTGGCTGGAAGCCAGCCAGAGGTCGCCGCCGTAGACGAAGACGATCCTGTCACCGTGGATATCGGGAAAGCGCATCAAGCGGCCTTCCCGTGCTTGCTGCGCGAACCCGGGAAGGGCAGCGAAAAACAGGCAGACACACAGCCGTTGCGTGAACAGATACATGAGGGCTCCTGGTTGCGGAAGCACAGAGGGAGGTCGCAAAGATGGCTTGCATGGAAAACCTGCTATTGTAGCAACCTCATCGGGTAGCAGCCGCGCCAGGGAAGTAAAGACCAGAGCTACCCGGGTGGCGCAGGTTGCCTTCCCACAGTGACGGCCCGCCGGGCAAAAGGAGAGCGGCCCGACTGCGGAGCGTCACAGCTGGCTTCGCACGCTCCTCGCCTACCCCGCCGTCGCTTTTCTATTCGTTCTTCCCTTTCCAGGGCGGAATGCGCCAGTACTGGCGCGACTTTCCCGCTCCGGAGAACTGGACTCGCTCACTGCCACATCGGCAATGCGGGATCGATTTCTTGCGCAACCCGGGCGGTGGATTCTGGCATGAAACCCACTTCACGCGCGGCGGCATGCAGGCATTTACGCCGATGTCGGCCAGCGTTCCCCGGGTTCGCTTCCGGTCGCCTGACACCGGCCATCACTCGTAACGCAGTGCCTCAATCGGATCCAGGTTGGCGGCGCGCACCGCGGGGAACATCCCGCTCACCACTCCCACCAGTCCCAGGATCGTGACTGCGATGAGCAGGATCTTGGGCGCTACCACCAGCCGGATATCGCCCGCCTCGGCGTGGCTGGCCATGGCGCTGTACAGCGTCAACGAACCTACCGAGAGAGAAACGATGTAGGAAAGCACGATGCCCAGCACGCCGCCCACGGCTGTGATCACCATTGCCTCCGCCAGGAACTGAAACAGAATGTCCTTCCGCCGTGCTCCCAATGCCTTCTCTACCCCGATTTCACGCGTGCGCTGCGTCACCGATACCAGCATGATGTTCGCCAGGCCGACCCCGCCGATCCCCAGCGTAATGGTCCCGATAAAGGTGAGCAGGATCTTCAGGCCCATGGTGATGATGTTGAACTGCGATAGCTGCTTCTGCGCATCGAACACGAACACCGCGCGCTCGTCGTCAGGCTTGAAGTTGTGCGCCAACGCCAGAGAACCGCGAATGATCTTGCTGACCTTCTCGTGGTCCATCCCTTCGTAGTCCAGCCAGATGCCCCCGAGGTGGTAATTGTCCTGGAGCACATCCATGGTCTTGTAGGGGATGTAGATTTGGCGGTTGATATCGCTGTCGCCCTCCTGCATGCGCGCTGTCACCAGGCCGACCACCTGGAAGCTGACTCCATTGATGCGGATCGTCTGCCCCAGGGCGGGTAGTCCGGAAAACAGCTTGTCCCGCGCTTCCCAACCCAGTACCGCGACTCGAACATGGGCCAGGTTGTCCTCGTCGTTGAGGAAACGCCCTTCCGCCATCCTGAGGTTCCAGATCTGCTGAGCGGGCGGATCAACCCCCGTCACAGGCAAATCGAAAGTGCGCGCCCCGTTGGTGACGGTGCATTGTTTGTCCAATTGGCGGGAGATGTGGTGCACCAGCGGCACCACGTTGCGCAGCAGTTCGATGTCGGTGTTGGTGAAACGGATCTCGACCCCGGCCTTGTTTCCCCCGGCCTGCTGCGAAGTGCGGCCCGGAAAGATGCCCACGGCTTTGGCTCCGAAGCTTTCGAAAATGTTGTAAATCGCCTGGCCGAAGCCCTCTCCGTACGCCAACAGCAACACGACCGTTGCGATACCCCACGCCATCCCCGCCATGGTCAGCAAGGTTTTCCGCAGATCATGTCGCATAGCGCCATAGGCTTGCTCCAGCAGGTCGCGGTGCATGCTCACTCCTTGCGCAACGCCTCCACCGGTTCGAGCAGCGCTGCCCGCCGCGCCGGGTACAAGCCCGCGGCAATGCCGGCGATGGCCAGCGAAGTGATGGCCAGGATCGCTGTCGAGGCCACCAGTTTCGGCGGATCAAAGCCGGGCGGCGACGGCACAGTGGACAAGGCTGCCATCAGCGCGGCTGCGCCGCCCATCCCGATGCCTCCGCTCAGCAACGTCAGGAAGGCACCCTCCACGAAGAACTGGAACATGATACTGCCGTTGGTCGCGCCCACCGCCTTGCGCAGCCCGATCTCGCGCGTCCGATCCGCCACCGCCACCAGCATGATGTTGATAATTCCGATCGCCCCCAGCGCCAGGGTTACCAGCCCCACGCTGCCCAGGAACAGGTTCATGGCGTCAAAAATCTTGCCCACCTGATCGACGGTGCGAACGGTATCCCATTCGTCGAAGGCATCCGCGTTGCGGTAGTCGAAGTTATGGTTGCGGGCGATGATCTTGTGCACCTCCAGCTTCGCCAACTCATGCAAGGCCCGCGACCGAGGCTGGTAATTGAGGAACGAAATCGAATCCTTGACGTCCACCGTGGGCGGGAAGTATTGCTGCATGGTGTTGAAGGGTATGAACATGCGCATGTTCAGCGTGTTGTTTTCCCCGTGCCCGATGCGTTGCAGGGTCCCGACAACCTGGAAACGCACGTCGTTGATCAGGATCGTGCTTCCCACGGAGGGACGGCCGGGAAACAGCAGCCGTCGCGCCTCGTCCCCCAAGACCACCACCGCGCGCTTCTGCGTGTCGTCCAAGTCGTTGATCCAGCGACCCTCGGCGATTGGCAAATAGCGAATCTGATTGATATTCGCAGGCACGCCCATCAGCTGCCCGCTGCTCTGGAAGAAGTCGCTAACCGCGCGCAGGTCGCCACGTGAGATGACCGGCGCAACTGCGCCAACGTCCGGACATTCGGCCTTGACGTCGAGGAAATCCTTGTATGTCAGATAGTACTGGCGCATTCCCGTGAAACTGCCTTCCACGGCAGGCGCCCGCCCGGACCAGATGAACATCACGTTCTCGCCCAGCGATTCAAACTGCTTGCGGTTGCCCGAGCGGAAACCTTCGCCCAAGCCCACCAGCAGCAAGAGCGACCCCACTCCCCAGGCAATGCCGAACATGGTGAGGAAAGAGCGCAATTTGTGGGCCCATAGCGTGCTCAGGGTCTGGCCGAAGATTTCGAAGAGGACACGCACCTAGAATAAGGATATACGAGCGCTGGTGAAAACCCGCAGTCCTGGCGACGCCGAGAGGCTAGGCGAAGATGCAGCAGTCGACCGCATTCTTGAATGATCGCGAAGCAATGAGACGGCAAGGCGGATGCTGCTTAGTCCCCGGCGGTTTACGACGGGTTACGCCACCCTCCGATGTCCTTCGCCAAAGTCTCGGTCTCGATCGGCCCCCATGATCCGGGTTCGTAAAAGTGCAGCGGAGCAGAGTTACCCAGAATGTTCTCCACCACGCCCCAGGAAACTTCTACGGCGTCTTCGCGGACAAACAAAAGGGCGTCGCCTCTCATGGCGTCGGTCAGCAGCCGCTCGTAAGCTTCAACTTCGTCGCCAGGCGAGTTCTTGACTGCCGCCAGCTCAGTGAGCATCGCAACCAACTTCCTGCCCGGAAGCTTGATCCGGACGCCCGTCGCAATAGAGACATCCGGACCGAGTTGGAAGCGAAAATAATTCCGTTCGGACGCAGGCTCGCGCCCCAGGGGCGGACGCTTGAGACGTACCAACACTTCGGTGGCAGTGGTCTTGAGGCACTTCCCCGCGCGGATGAGGAATGGAACGCCGGCCCAACGCCAAGAGTCCACTTCGAATCGGATGGCAGCAAAGGTTTCCACTTGGGAGTTCGGGGCTACGCCCGGTTCATTGCGATAGCCAACAAACTGTGCGCGCACGACTTTGTCAGCCTGGACGGGCGGAATGTTGCGAAAAACTTTAACTTGCTCGTCGCGTACGGACTCCGGATACATGGAAGTAGGCGGTTCCATAGCAATGAGCGCCACGACCTGCAGCAGGTGATTCTGGATCACGTCGCGGATTGCACCCGTCTCCTCATAGAACTTACCGCGACCTGAGACACCGAAACTCTCCGCCATCGTGATCTGCACGCTTTCCACATAGTTGCGGTTCCAGATGGGTTCGAAATAAGTATTCGCGAAGCGAAAGAAAAGCAGGTTCTCGACCGCTTCTTTTCCCAGGTAGTGGTCGATGCGAAAGATTTGCGACTCTGGAAACACCGAGTGCAGAATGTCGTTGAGTTCTTTGGCGGATGCGACATCGCGGCCAAATGGCTTCTCCACGATGATACGGGCATTGGAAGAGCACCCAGACTTGCTGAGTTGCTCGACGACCGTAGCAAACATACTGGGTGGTATTGCCAAGTAATGGATCGGCGACGAGGCCGTCCCGAGTTCCTGCCGCAGCCTGGTGAAAGTACTCGGGTCCGTGTAATCACCGTCGATGTAGTGGAGTTGCTTGACCAGTTGCGAGAAAACCGCTTCGTCCATTCCTCCATCATTGTTTCGAATACTCTCGCGGGCGCGCTCGCGCAGTTGCTCGACATTCCATCCTGACTTGGCCACTCCGATAACAGGACACTTTAGCGTGCCGTGGCGCACCATGTTTTGCAAGGCCGGGAAGATTTTCTTGTAGGCCAGATCCCCGCTGGCACCAAAGAAAACAAAAGCATCCGAGAGTTTCCCGCTGCCAAGACTTTCGGTTTCCCACGGGTTCTCGGACCTCATCTGTTGGGTCATAGAATTGCTTCCTGGTCCTTAGTTTGGCAGACGTCTCGACAGAGCTGGGAACGTTTGCCAGCTCGTTTTTCGGCGACAGAACCCAAGGATCGTATCGAAAACGTTCTCCGGGCCAAACTGTCATTTGTACCAGTGCCACGACATGACCTGAACGGACCGTAACCACCAGTCGGCTGAGATGGAGCAGGCATCCAACGACGAAAGCCATTACTTACGCCGACGTTTGTGCGTGCCTCGTCGCATTGTGACCGTTCGAGTCTCCCGCGGTACGAACTTCTCCCACTTCTCCCTTTCATCTTGACAGCATAGCTTGGGTTGGAATAGGTTGCTTGGCAAGGGGCGGGCGTGTATGAAGCAGTGGCGTTGGGCTCTGATTATCCTCGAGCTCCTCTTGTTCGCGGTGGTCCTTGTGTTGCCCCAGGTGGACCTACCGGATTTCACCTTCCACGGTGCGACCGCTCCGATTGTCGCTAAGTCAAGAATGTCTCCACCACCGGCACTGTCCACGGCGACGGTACAGGTTCGGAGCCAGTCGCCAAGACCAACCAGAAGCCAGCCCGTCAGTTCTCCGATTCGTTTGAATACACGCTCTCTGCTCTTTTTCTTTTGCGCTCTCCTCTGTTAGCCACACTTCCAAGCCTTCGCTCGCTTTCCACCGGTTTAGGGTAGCGGTTTTGCTGGGCGTGAGGGACATGCGCGCTGAGCCTTACCGAAAACCGCCGGATACAACCGCCGAAGACCTGGGAACCCGTTTGAGAGGAGGAATTATATGCGAGCTGCAAGTATCAGCAGTCGGACGATTTGGAGGCAGCTTCTTGCCAATGCAGTGGTAGAAGCGGACCCGACACGTCTTCAGAAAAAGCTGGCTGCAGCACAAAGGGCCATTGAAGATCGGGAGCTCACCCTACGCCGAACGGAAGGCCACAACGAAGCCGATTTAAAGGAACTGGCTTACGCACGCGCAACTATCGAGCACCTGCGCGAGCTGGCACGTGTCCAGTCCTGAGCCGCACTCGGATTCACCACAGCAGCTTCCATTCGAAAGGCTGCGACTAGGGTGATTAATTTGAGTCCGGCACGGGTGTCCTTTGCAGGCGATACCTTGATAATCAGCTCAAAAAGACAACGGACAGAAAGAGCTTTATCCGTGGGCCCATCCTGAAGAAAAGCAACGAAGGAGATGCTTCAATGTTGGAGTTGTTAATTCGGCATTCGGACACGGTTACAACTATTTGTTGTAAGGGGCGCATCGTCCTCGGAAGCCATCTTGATCTCTTGCGACAGGCTACCATGTCCCAAACTGCTTCTAAGGTGATGCTGGACTTATCGGGAGTTCATCTGGTTGATGCGGCAGGCCTAGGCGTTCTGGTGGATCTGCACAAGAGATTTCTCGACACGCGAAGGACGGTAGAACTGATAGACCCTACACCTTTTGTGTGTCAGGTTTTCAGAATCACCTGTCTGCACACTGTCTTTCACATCCTACGTACTCGAGATATCGGACTGAAGCAGAGAAACGCCTTGGGGGTCGGAGCGTCGAGCTTCATGGAATGACTGGATTAATCAGGGAGGTTGGGCAGTTCCGAGGTTGGTCGTCTGTCAGCCGGCTGTGACGACGGCTTCCTCGGGGCAGACTCTTCTTCGTGCAAGGTTCCTGGTTTACGTCGAGTGAAGCGAAGGAGCCGTGTGCGTATTGAGGTGAGCATCGCCGAGGAGCGCTATCGAAGAGTTCTGAAGCCTTTGTATGTAGTAGAATTGCTCCATCGAAATTTGACAGTTTGCACTGATTCCACCCCCCCGTCGAATGACTTCAGGATTGGAAATACTTAGAAGGCCTGCCTGGGCCAAGGAGAGTCAATGCTCGACGTCGACATCGGCGGCCTCAAAGACGACTCCTCGTGGCGACGATTGACGGCACTGCTGCGTGAGATCACAGTGTCCGATGAGCAACTCGAAACCATCAGGGCACGGTTGATGGCTCGTATACGGCCCGCCCGGAATGACACTGCGCCCGACACCTAGGAGTTGGAGGAATCAGTCGCGACTCTTAGGAAGCATCGCGGCCCGTCGGTGTTCGCCCTATTTCTCTGCCACGGCCCCGGAGAACTAGCACAACAAGACAGCAGGTCACAATCCTTGTGTGTGGAGCGCTGCCGAGAATCAAGGCAGCACCGCCTGGCCTTGGCGCTGAGAGACTCTTGACGAAAATTTTACAACTGGAGCGATTGTGCTCGAGCCCGTTCGAGAGCACAATCCAACGCGAGGAGTGCTTGTAACCACGGGCGAGGGCAGGACTCGGGGGAGGCTCCTGCTCCTGCCCTCTTTACAGGCAGTCCTTGACTTTCTGTCCGAGTGCTAACGTGCCCGAGAGATTAGAGCTCTTGGCATCGCGTTTGGTCCGTGGCGCAAGCCTGAAGCCGGCACACGAAGCAGCACCACGATGACAAGCGCGACATTTCCGCACTCGGCCAAAAACAACGGATTACCGCGGTTCAATCTTTTCGCAGTGTTTCAGCGGAAAAAATTGACTTACATTCTGTAACCCATGTCTCCGGGTCGGACCATTCTTTGGTGGAGGGGCTGGGCGGAATCGAACCGCCGACCTAGGCGTTAGGAGTGCCTCGCTCTATCCAACTGAGCTACAGCCCCATGAAGCAAGATTAGCAGGTTGCGCTTGAAAACTGCGCCAAAAGCCACAACGATTATCGCACGTCACTCACCGATCCCGGCTAGTCAGGCTCAGGCGAGCCTGATTCGGCTTTCTCGCGGCCTGGTAGAGGTGGATATCAACAGGCGAAGTGTCGGCTTCGACTTCCCAGACCTTCCGGCCGCGAAAATACTCCAACAACGGCGCGAGATCCTGCCCTGGAACCTCACGGGCCCAAACTATCTTGGCATGGTCGATATCTGCCCGGTTGTAGACCCATTCATACTTAGGGTTGTGATCAGGCGCATAGTGAACCAGCACGAGATGCTCACCGGGAGTGCTTTCCAGATACCGGACTATCTGCGCCCGCTTCAGGCCCTCTTCCGGAACCCCGTATGACCTCCTGCTGCCGGCAAAGACTAGAACGCTCAACAGCGAGAGTAGGACCACAGCGCGAGTCAGCAACACACCCACCGGCCGGCCGCGAATCTTCCACCGACGCAAATGCCGCATTGCCTGCGTCAGCATTACCGCCATGGTAGCGGTGAGGGGCGCGGCGTAGTGTGGGTGAAAAAAGACCACTGCTAGAAGACCCAGCGCACAGAGCGCAAATTGGATAAGAATTAGCCGCAGGCGCCGGTCACACAACAGCCAGGGCAACGTCACGAACGGAATCGAAAACGGGATTCCCAGGAAGAAATACCACCAGTTCCACATTTTCAAATAGGTGACCCGCAGCAGTTCTTCCCTCGGAGGATCGTGAGTGGTGCGTCCGTACATGTTGAAGAATGTTTCAAACTGCGGGTTCGCGTAATGTCTTGGAGGTGTCTGCCGCTGCCAAACCAGCAGCGGGTCGTCACCCCAGTACTGCCGTTGGTACAGCAGGTGAGGCGGCAGGAAAGGATCACCGGTGATCCTCCAGTCGTAATACAGCAAGAAAACTGCGGTCAGGCCAAGCAGAGCGGCAACCGGCAAAATGACCTGCCGGGCGGTAATCCTCAGGGCAGGGCTGCGCGAGGAGAACAGCCACGCCGCCATTGCCACCGCCACCGGAAGGCAGAAAATGAGTCCTTCGACCGGACGGCTGTTGGCCAGCAGGCCGGCGCCGATCGCCATCCAGAAAGCGTTGCCCAGCCGACGGCCGCGTACAATGCGGGGAAGCGCCCCTAGCACCAGGGCGCCGCCAATCGCCGCGGCTGCCCCGCCCCAGTAAGCGTTCATCCAGTAACTGGTCAGACCCAGCCGTAGCAACACCAGCACCCCGCCCAGCAATGCCCAGTTGGGCGGCAGCCAGCCCTGCAGCATCCAGGTGATGGCGGCACACATGGCCGCCATGCTCAACAGCACGCCGATCCACGGGCGGCCCAACAACTCGCCCAGAGCGAGCACTGCGCCCTGGGCCGGAGGGTAAATCGAAGCGTAGCTAGGATGTTGCAGCACGTGGAACGTGTCGAAGAACGAGCCCATGGGATGGGGCGGGTTGGTCAGCCTACCCTGGGCGAAAGTGTCTGCCGCGAGCAGATAGCTGAACTCATCATGCACGGCGGGAACAGGCACCGGGAATGCCCACAGCAGCGCGAGTCGGAACCCAATAGTCGCGAATGCAACCGTCAGGACCATGGTGCGTTTTCGGGCGGCAAACCGGCTTGCGACTCCCTCAAGGTGGCCCAGGGAGCGATCGCCAAGCCGCGGACGATACCACCCGAGCACGATCATCACCAGTGCTGTCAGCCCGTTGAGATACAGCAAGCTTTGCCCCTCTGATGCGACATCCTAGCTTGTGCCGAGCAGCGGTCGAGTCGGATCATCTATGCTTTGCCACGCCGGCTCAGCCGCGCCGGAAAATCCATTCGCCATGTCAAGTCGGACCGTCCGGCAGAATTCAGTTCTCCCTCACCCGCAACCAAAAGGAGACTGAACAACCCCCCAACCCTGGCGCGCCGGGGTCCTCGCTCCGGTGAGTCCAGCGTCTGCCGGGGAAGGCCCCTTCCATCGGCAATTCCGTCTCTGTCTTCCTCATCATGATGGAGAACCATGGTACAGATTATCGGTAACCCGAACGCTCCTTCCGTCAACCGATACAAATCCGCGAACGCAGCCACGAATTATTTTGAACGCGCAACCCAGTTTGACCAACAACCGGAAATGATCGGCGGCCCCCAACGTCGGCTTGCACAGTGACAATGCTCCGGACTGGCACGCCTTCGCGGGAGAGCGACGACCGGCGGCACCAACCAGATTCTCTTGACCGTAGACGCGAATTCCGGCCCACATGAACTGGTGAGTACACGGCTGTTCGGGGACGGTTTGGGATTGCCTTGCCTGAACCACGCCTGCGCGCCCGACGTCTCCGTGATGTCCGATCGGTTCGGCCAGCGAAAGGACCAGGAGCCTAGAAGGCCGCGGCCCTCGTTCCGCTCTGCGCAGCGGGGAATACCCGCGACGGAACAGGCCCTGGGAATCCCCGTCAGGGCCCTTGTTTGGCGGCCATTTTGGCGGCTCCCTCTATTGAACCCGCGCGAAGGCCGGTCTAGAATCGAGGGTCTCATGTCCGAGCCCCTGATCATCGAGCACCTGTTCCGCCCCGCCGGCGGAGAGGGGGTGCTCCGCCTCAAAGGTCCACTCACCATGGACAACCTGCCGGAATTTCAAAACGCCGTGCGCCGCGAAAAAGCTCCCACCATGATCCTGGATCTCAGCGAAGTCCCCTACATAGATTCAGCGGGGCTGGGCTCGCTGGTTGCCGCCTACACTTCCGGCCACAAGGCGGGCCAGCGCTTGGTATTGGCCGGCGTCAACGAGCGCGTGCTGAGGATTCTGCAGATCACCCGTGCGGAGCATTTGTTCCTCATGTTCCCCAGCGTCTTTGAGGCGATGGAAGCCCTCACCAACTACGGCAGCGCCTAACCAGGCGTAAGCAAACGGCTGCCCCTTTTGTGCTACACTCTGCGTGCCCGAACGGGCGCTTCCCCGAGAGCCGCCAGAAACCAGTCGTTGCTGCTTTTGGCGGCTCTTATTGTTTCTGAGAGGAAGGCCGGGTGACGCCGGTTAGCACTCGAGCTTGACCAGCTGGGCTGTAGGCGGTTGCAGGATGCCGAACTGCGGCAGTTCGCCCCGCACCATGGCCACCTCGTCGCACTTGTGAAAGCGCGGGCAGCGGAGGCAGTCCTTGTACAGCTTGTCGGGAATGGCTTCCTTCACCGCTACCTCGAATCCCAAACGCGCAAAAAACTCGGGAATCCTCGTGAACAGGCAGACACAGGTGACTTCCTGCCCAGCCGCCTGCTCCAACAGTGCCTCGACCAGGCTGCGGCCTGCGCCCTTGCCTTTCACATCGGGGACGACGGCAATCGAACGCACTTCTGCCAGATGTGGCCCGTAGAGGTGCAGCGCGCCACAACCGAGGATGCGCCCCTCGTCTTCGACGACCACGAAGTCGCGAATGTTCTCACAGATTTCCGGCAGGGTGCGCGGCAGCAGCGTCCCGTCGCCCGAGTAGCTGGCGATCAGGTCGTGGATCTGGACCGCGTCGCGCAACCGCGCTTCACGCGTGAGCATGGATTTCCTCCCGCAACTGCGCGATGCGCTCCGAGGCCTGAGCCAGTGCCCGCCGCACTTGCCCCGGCCCTGTTCCTCCGGGAACGTCATGAATGGACAAGACCGCTTCCAGCGTCAGCTGCCGGAAGATGTCGCCTCCGATCACAGGGTTAATTCTCTGCCAGTCTGCCAACGGCAATTCCGCGAGGGCGCAAGCGCGCTCCAGGCATAGCTTCACTGCCGCTCCTACCTGCTCGTGGGCCAGGCGGGACGGGACGCCGTGTTCTACCAGATACGTCGCCGCCGCCCAGGCGTTCATGTAGTCGGATTGCGCGCGCTGCTGCATGCGCACAAGATCAAAGTCAACTGCGCGCAGGAAAGCGGTAACCAGCGGCAGCAGACCGAGCACCGTGCCCGTGGCATCGAACAAGGGCTCCTGGGTCTCCTGCAGGTCCTTGTTGTAGGCCAGCGGCAGCCCCTTCACCGTCATCAGCAGCGTTGTGGCGGCGCCCACAACCCGCCCGGCCTTGCCCCGGACAAGTTCCAGCAAATCCGGATTCTTCTTCTGCGGCATGGCGCTGCTGCCGGTTGAATATGCCTCGGGCAGCGACAGGAATCCGTACTCCGCCGTGGAGAACAGAATCATCTCTTCCGCCCAGCGGCTCAGGTGCAGCATCAGCAGCACAAGCGTCTGCACAAATTCGAGGAGAAAGTCGCGGTCGCTCGTGGCATCGAGACTGTTCGAGGTGGGCGCGTCGAATCCCAGATCCGCGGCCAGCGCCGCCCGGTCCAGCGCCAGCGTGGCCCCGGCCACGGCGCCTGAGCCCAGGGGGCACAGGTTGAGCCGCCGGCGACAGTCGGCCAACCGGTTGGCATCGCGCAGGAACATCTCGACGTAGGCCAGGAGCCAGTGCGCCACCAATACCGGTTCGGCCGGTTGCAGGTGCGTGTACCCGGGCATGGCCGCGCTCCCCACCTTCTTGGCCTCCTCCAGCAACGCCTCCGACCAGTCAGCCAGCAGCCCTCCCAACTCGTCAACCTTGCTGCGCACGTAGAGGCGAAGATCGGTCGCGATCTGTTCGTTGCGGCTGCGCCCGCTGTGCAGCTTGTAGCCGGTGTCCCCGATTAGCACAGCAAGCTGCTTCTCGACGAAGTGATGAACGTCTTCCGCTTCCTCATCCTTCAGGAAATCGGGGCTGGCGCTGGCCTTCTCCGCGATGACCTCCAGCCCCTCGAGAATCTCCGCCAACTCCTCCGACGAGATCACCCCCGCGTGCTCGAGCCCTCTGGCATGAGCGCGGCTGGCCTCCAGTTCAAACGGCAGCAGGCGGCAGTCAAAGGGGAACGAGCGCTGCCACCGCTCAAATGCCGGATCCAGCGATTCCCGGAAGCGGCCCGACCACATCTTCACTTCGCCACCTCCAGCCGTGCCTGGGCGCGCGACCGCGCCGGCAGTCCCAGGATGCGGATAAACCCGGCTGCGTCCTTCTGGTCATAGCTGTCGCCCATGGTGAAGGCCGCCAGATCGTTGCGATACAGCGAGTACTCCGACTGCCGGCTGGCCACCGCCACGTTGCCCTTGTACAGCGAGAGCGTCACGCTCCCGGTTATGGTCTTCTGCGTCGGTTTCACGAACGCGTCCAGGGCTTCCCGCAGCGGCGTAAACCAAAGTCCGAAGTACACCATCTCCGCATACTTCAGCCCGATGTGCTGCTTGAAGTGCATCAGGTCGCGGTCGAGGCTCAGCGCCTCCAACTCACGATGTGCCGCGATCAGCAGGGTGCCTCCCGGCGTTTCGTAACAGCCGCGCGACTTGATGCCCACGAAGCGGTTCTCCACCAGGTCGATCCGGCCAATGGCATTGCGCCCCGCGATTTCATTCAGCAATTCCACCAGCGACACCGGATCGAGCTTGGTCCCATGGACCGAGACGGGCACGCCCTGCTCGAAGCCGATCTCCACCTGCTCCTCGCGGTCGGGCGCTTGCTGCGGAGAGTTGGTCAGTTGCCACGTACTGGGCAAGGGCGCATTGCCCGCATCTTCCAGTTCCCCGCCCTCATGGCTGACGTGCCACAGATTCCGGTCGCGGCTGTGTATCTTCTCCCGGCTGGCGGCCACGGGAACCCGGTGCCGCGCAGCGTAGTCGAGGCAATCCTCGCGCGACTTCAGGTCCCACTCGCGCCAGGGCGCAATGATTTCCAGTTCCGGAGCCAGCGCCTGGTAAGCCAACTCGAATCGCACCTGATCGTTGCCCTTGCCGGTGCAGCCGTGAGCCACCGCCTGGGCATTTTCCCGCAGCGCCACTTCCACCTGGTGCTTGGCAATGACCGGCCGCGCCAGCGAGGTCCCCAGCAGATACTTGTGCTCATAAACCGCCCCAGCCTGCAGCGCCGGGAACACGTACTCGGTGAGGAACTCTTCCCGCAGGTCTTCTACGATCACCTTGCTGGCACCGGTGCTGTAGGCTTTGTTCACGACGGCTTCAATGTCGTCACCCTGGCCGACATCCCCCACCATGGCGATCACGTCACCGTGGTAGTTTTCCTTCAGCCAGGGAATGATGATGGAGGTGTCGAGACCGCCGGAATAGGCAAGAACCACTTTCTTAGGCATACGCGCTCCTTACCGGGAAACGGCTGGCGCCGCTCCACAGCAATAACATCAGAATGGCTTTCTGCGCGTGCAACCGGGCTTCGGCCTGGTCAAACACCACCGACGCCAGCGAATCGATCACCGCATCGGTGACTTCCGACCCGCGATGTGCGGGCAGGCAGTGCATGAAGACGGCGCGTGGCGCGGCTTTCGCCATCAGCGCTCCGTTGACCTGGTAGGGCGCGAAGATCGCCGCCCGTTCCTCCGCCTCCAGCTCCTGCCCCATGCTGGTCCAGACGTCGGTATAGACCGCATCCGCTCCCGCCACCGCCTGCTGCGGGTCGCGCAGCAGCGTGATCGTCGCCCCGGTTTCCCGCGCAATTTCCTGCGCCGCGGCCACGATCTCCGCCCTGGGCTCGTATCCGGCGGGCGTGGCCGCCCGCACCCGTGATCCGAGAAGCGCTCCGGTGAGCAGCAGCGAATGCGCCACGTTATTCCCGTCGCCCACGTACGCCAGGGTGACCTCCTTCAGGTTGCCGAACCGTTCCTGCAGAACGAAGTAATCCGCCAGCGCCTGGCAGGGATGTTCCAGATCGCTCAGCGCGTTGATCACGGGAATACCCGCGTAGCGGGCCATGTCCGTGACGGTCGAATGAGCGAACGTGCGCAGCACAATCACGTCCACCCAGCGTTCCACGTTGTGGGCGATATCCGACAGACGCTCGCGTGCGTCGATGCGGCCCTGGGTCTGGTCCATGAAGAATGCCGTACCGCCCAGGCTCGCCATCCCCGCCTCAAACGTCAGGCGCGTGCGCAGCGACGGCTTCTCGAAAAACATCACCAGTTGCTTGCCCTCGAGCGTCCGCCGGAAATCGGCCGGCCGCGCCTTCACCACCGCCCCCAGGTCCAGCACGGACCGGGCCTCGCCCGGGCTCAGATCGCGCGACGACACCAGGTCCCGCATCTTTGGCGGATGCGCCGGCGCCATCGACACCAGCGGCGTTCTCTCCAAGGAATGACTTCTCATTTCTGCTCCTCAATTCGACTGGCGACTGGACTGACCCCGGGATGCCGACCAGAGCGCAACCACTTCCCTGGGCGCATGCGTTTGCTCCAAACCGGTTGTTGTGCCCACCAGCCCATCCCCGCAGGGACTGGCTCTCCAAGCTCGCTCACGCCACCCGCACTTCGGTTCCCAGGGGCACCTTAGCGAAGTAAAACTGCGGCAACCACTCGGCCTCGGCGGCGGGCAGAATGCGCACCCGTCCCACGCCCTTGCTGAGCGCGTGCCGACACGCCTCGAGTTTGGGCAACATGCCGCCGTGAATCACCGCCTTCTCCACCAGCGTGCCCACCTGGCTGAGATCCAGCCAGCGGATCACCGAGCCATCCGCATCCTTCACTCCGGGAACATCGGTCAGAAAGATGAGCGCGCTGGCCTGACACGCCACGGCGCACGCCGCTGCCATCTGGTCGGCGTTCACGTTGTAGTAATCTCCGGTGGCGCCGGTGGCCAGGCTGGCAATCACCGGAATGCCGCCCTGCGCCCAGATCATCTCAATCCAGCGCGAATCCACGGCGGTGATTTCGCCCACATAGCCCAGGTCCAGACCCTCCGACTGTTTGCGTCGCGCCCGGAAGCTCAGCCCGTCTCCTCCGCTCAGTCCCAGCGCCGGCTTCCCGGCGGCTCCGATGGCTGCGACCAGCTTCTTGTTCACCAGCCCGGCCAGCACCATCAGCGCCATGTCGCGGGTTTCCGCGTCGGTCACGCGCAGACCTTTCACGAACTCGCTTTTTTTCCCCAGCCGCTCCAGCGTGCGCGTGAGCGCACCACCACCGCCATGTACCACGGCCACCTGGTGGCCATCGCCTGCCAGATCTACGATCGCGTGGGAGCACTTCCGCAGCATGTCCTCGTCGTCCAGCGCCGCGCCGCCGATTTTGACCACCACTTTCACTGCAATCCCTCCGCCTCGTCCCAGCCGAACATCAGGTTCATGTTCTGCACCGCCTGCCCGGCGGCGCCCTTGCGCAGGTTGTCCACGCACGACACCAGCACCAGCCGCCGCCGGTCATCGCCCAGGCAGAAACCGAGGTCGCAATAGTTGGAGTGCAGCGAATACCTCAGCTCGGGCAGCTTCGGGGGCGAAAAGATGCGTACCCAATGGCGTCCGGCATAGAAACTCCGGTAGCAGCGCTCCACTTCCTCGACCGTCATGGCGCGCGACAGGTAGACGTAAATCGTCGACAGGATGCCCCGCGGAATGGGCAGCAGGTGCGGGGTAAAGATCAGCTCTTCCGACTTGAGTTCGAGCTGTTCCAGCATCTCGCCCAGGTGCCGGTGACGGAACACGCCGTAAGCCGACAGGTTGTCGGCCACCGCAACAAAGTGGGTGCGGGCCGTAGGCCCTGTCCCGGCGCCTGAGACTCCCGATTTCGAGTCCGAGATGATGCCCCGCTCTCGCTCCACCAGTCCCCCGGCGAGCAGCGGCGCCAGACCCAGGATCACCGAGGTCGCGTAGCAGCCCGGATTTGCCACCAGCACGGCCTCCGCGATCTCGTCCGAGTGAAGCTCGGGAAGTCCGTACACCCTCTGCCGCGTGATCTCCTCAGCCAGTTTCGTGTCCTGATCCTCGAACTCGTACACCGACCTGTTCTCCTGCCGGTCCAACCGCCATGCCCCGCTCAGGTCGATCACGCGGATGCCCTGCTGCCACAGTTCCGGCACCAAGCGGCGCGACGTCTGGTGCGGCGTCGCCAGAAACAACAACTCGACGCTTGCCTGCTTCAGCCGGGCGAGAGAAAACGGCTCCAGCGGGTAACCACCGTTTCCTGATAGCTCCGGGAATGCCTCCGCCAGGTCCGCGGCCTGCCCGCCCTCGCCGCGCCCCAGCAACAGCGGTTTCTCCAGCCGCGGGTGCTGCCCCAACAGCCGCGTCAGCTCCAACCCGGCATAGCCGCTCGCTCCCAGGACCGCGGTTTTGAGCTTTGCCGGCATCAGGCCAGCATCCCTTGGATGCGGCGTGCTAACTGCAACGCAGTCTTGTTTTCAGGAGAGATGACGAGAATGGTGTCATCGCCGGCCAGCGTGCCCACCACCTCGGGCCAGTCCTCGGTGTCGATCGCGGCCGCCACCGGCTGGGCGCTGCCCACGCTGGTCTTCAGCACCAGCAGGTTCTGCGCCTGGCGTACGTCCACCACGAACTCCCGCACCAGGCGGGAGACGGAGGGCAACACCGGTTCCGCGGCGGGCGCGTCTTCCGGTGCGCGGTATCCGTCCGTCGTCTTCACCAGGCCGATCTCGTGGATGTCGCGCGAGAGCGTGGCCTGGCCGACATCAAACCCCCGCCGGCCGAGGAGCCGCTGCAGTTCTTCCTGACTCTCCACCGGACCGCGGTGCAGCAGTTCGAGGATCGCCTTTTGTCGGGCCGCTTTGCTCATGAATATTTATTCATTCAGATGCATAACTATGCATAAGGGGGCCGGTTTCTGTCAACTCTTTCTTGCTTAACGGATTTGCGTCCGGGGCGCCCACCGCCGCGCTCGGAGAAAGTACCTTGCAGCGATGGTTGTCCTCAGCCCAGCCAAGAATGTGGCAAGCGCACGGGCGGCCCGCCCCCATAACAATTCCTGATGACGCTCATAAATAGTTTCAATTTCCCGCAGCTCGCCTCGCCCAGTTAGATTGAGGTGCTTGAACACGATCTCGCCCACCGGAGTCCGGCAGCCAGGGATGGCAAAACGGCTGCTTCTGGGTCTCACCCTCGCACTGGCCGTGGGCTGTCCCTGTCTGCTGGCGCAAGCATCCCCCGACGCCAACCGTATCGCCACCTTGGAGCAGCAGGTTGCGGATGCCAAGGGCTCGGCGGACAACGCCTGGATGCTCACCAGCGCCGCTCTGGTGCTGATGATGACCGGCCCCGGCCTGGCGCTGTTTTACGGCGGCCTGGTGCGCAAGAAAAACGTGCTGGCTACCATGATGCAGAGCTTCGCCCTCATGGCGGTGGTGACCGTGCTCTGGGGATTGGTCAGTTACAGCCTGGCCTTCGGTCCGGGCACCGGCTTCATTGGCGGCTTTCACAACCTGTTCCTCCATGGCGTCGGCGCGCAGCCTGACCCGGATTACGCTGCTACCATCCCGGCCGAGACCTTCATGGTCTACCAACTGATGTTCGCCATCATTACACCCGGACTGATTGCGGGAGCCTTCGCCGAGCGCATGAAGTTCAGCGCCATGCTGCTGTTCATGGTGCTGTGGACGTTCCTGGTCTACGATCCCATGGCGCACATGGTCTGGGGCAAGGGTGGACTGCTGAATGCCTCGTTGGGCGGCCGCTTCCCCACCCTCGACTTTGCTGGCGGCACGGTGGTGCACGTCACCTCGGGGGTTTCGGCGCTGGTCTGCGCGCTCTACCTGGGCAAGCGCATCGGTTATCCCCGGGAAGCGATTCTTCCGCACAGCGTGGTGCTGAGCTTCATCGGTGCTTGCCTGCTGTGGGTGGGCTGGTTCGGGTTCAACGCCGGCAGTGCCCTCGCCTCCGGCAGCCTGGCCACCAGCGCTTTCGTGGCCACGCACTTCGCCGCCGCCGCTGCGGTGGTTGGCTGGAGCAGCGCCGAGTGGATCCGCAACGGCAAGCCCAGCGCCCTGGGCGCCATCTCGGGCGCGGTCGCCGGCCTCGTGGCCATTACTCCCGCGGCGGGCTTCGTCCGTCCAATGCCCGCCTTGCTCATCGGCCTTGTCGCCGGCGCTTTTTGCTTCTACATGGTGGCCAGCGTGAAGGCACGCTTCGGCTACGACGACAGCCTCGATGCCTTCGGCGTGCATGGCGCCGGCGGCACCCTGGGCGCGCTGCTCACGGGAGTTTTCGCTGTCTCCACGGTCAACCCCATCTTCAAGGACCAACAGGGTAAACCACTTCCTTCCGGAGCGTTAGAGGGAAATCCTCATCAATTGCTGAACCAGAGCGTGGGCATCCTGGTCGCCTGGGTGCTGGCCATCGTGGGCACGCTGATGATCCTGAAGATTGTGGACGTGGTGGTGGGCTTGCGCGTCTCGGCGGAGGACGAAGTTGAAGGCCTCGACCTCACCCAGCACGGAGAAGAAGGCTATTCCTGGGAGGTGACGGCATGAAGGCCGGTAGCGCGAGCGCCCGCGAAAACTTGCGCGTTCGAAGGTGCCGTTAGCTAAGGACCCTGGTTCGGAGGGCCGCGAGGCGGCGGAATAATCTGGCCCCGGGCCGAAGCCCGGGGAATCGAGCGGAGGGGTGGCACCAGCGTTTCCCGGGGCTCTGTAGCGGAGAAAACCGAGCCAACACACCACCATGACCAAACTCGAAGCCATCATTCAGACCTCCCGGCTGGATGCCGTCAAGGACGCCCTGCAGCAAGTGGGCGTCGAAGGCATGACCGTGATTGAAGTCCGCGGCCACGGCCGACAGAAAGGCCACACCGAGTTTTATCGCGGCCGCGAGTACACCGTCGACCTCATCCCCAAGATCAAGCTGGAAGTCGTGCTGGCTGACGCCATGGTGGAGAAGGCGGTCGAGGCGATCGTGGGCGCCGCCCGCTCCGGCAAGATCGGCGACGGCAAGATTTTTCTTTCGAAAGTGGATGACGCCATCCGCATTCGCAATGATGAACGGGGTGAAGGAGCCTTGTAAAATTAGAGAAGCCTTTGGGTGAAGCAGCGCTTCCCTGCCGCGCCCATGGTTTTGCTGTCACCCGCAGTTTTTAGCCCCTGGGGTACCCGTAGTGCGGCCTGCTGGACAGGTGAGGCCACCAGGAGCCATCCGCGGATTCTGATCCCCCTCCGCAGCTGCCCGGCGCAGCGTGCCGGCAAGTACGGGAGAGTTCATGGGAATCGGGATGAGCAACGCGCCCTCACTGAACGGCCGGTTGCGCGAGTTCTACGCCGACGAATCCCAACTCATCCAGCAGCACTTCCTGGCTACCGGCGATGGCCGCGCCGTCGTGGCCGAGCGGACTCGCTTGGTCGAGACCGTCGCCCGCCGCCTCTGGCAGGAACTGATCTCGCCCGATCAGAACCGTCCCGCCGGCTCCGCGCTGGTTGCGCTCGGGGGCTTCGGCCGCAGCTGCCTTTTCCCCCACTCCGACGTCGACATTCTCTTTCTGCACGCGGTGGCCGACACGGAAGCCGCACTCAAAGATCCGGTCCGCCGTTTCTCGCAAGAAATGTGGGATCTGCACCTCAAGGTCAGCCCCGCCACCCGGATCCTTGGCGAGTGCGACCGCTTCGATCCCAATAACATCGAGTTCGCCATCTCCCTGCTCGATTGTCGCTACCTGGCCGGCGACGAGGAAGTCTTCCGCCGCCTGCATGACAAAGTCATTCCCAAACTGGTGCTTCGCGAGTGCCAGTCGCTGGTGCAGAGCCTGGCTGAGGTCACGCGCACACGCCACGCCAAGTACGGCAACACCGTCTTCCACCTCGAACCTAACGTGAAAGACGGGCCGGGAGGCCTGCGCGATTACAACGTCGCCTGCTGGCTCTCGCTGCTCTCGGCCATGGACAAGCTGCAGAACTGGCCGGACCCGAAGACCCTGCTTCCGGTTTCGGTCCGCAAGCAGTTCGACTCCGCGCTGGAGTTCCTGACCGCGGTGCGCTGTTTCCTCCATTTCCGCCAAGGCCGGGACGACAATCTGCTGCTCTGGGAGTCGCAAGACGAAGCCGCTGCCTTAAAGATCGGTGCTCCCGAGGCGGATGTGCCCAATGCCGCCGCCTGGATGCGCCTCTACTTCGGCCACGCTCGCGCCGTTCATCGCACCTCGAACCAGTTGCTGGAGGAGATCCCAGCGGCCTGGTCGTCGCTCTACCGCCAGTTCCAGAACTGGCGCTCGCGCGTCTCCAACTCCGATTTTTCCGTGGTCGACGGCCTCATCTTCCTGCAGCAGCCTGGCGCCCTGCACGATCCCGAGATGTTGCTGCGCCTGTTCCACTTCATGGCGCTGCACGGCCTTCGCCTGAGCACGACCACCGAGTATCGCGTCGAGCAAGTCCTGCCCTCGCTCGCGGCCACCCCGCCCCGCGGCGCTGAACTCTGGCTCTACCTGGGCGAGATCCTGCGCCAGCCGCATGCCGCCGATGCCTTGCGTGCCATGCACGCACTTAAGTTGCTCACCCTGCTCCTGCCCGAACTCAAGGCGATTGACGCGCTGGTGGTTCGCGACTACTACCATCGCTTCACCGTCGACGAACACTCTTTCGTGGCCATCGAAAGCCTGCACCACCTGGCCCAATCCCAGTCCGAATGGGATCGTCGCTACGCGGAACTCCTCGGTGAACTCGAACAGCCCGAACTGCTGTATCTCTCCCTGCTGCTGCATGACCTGGGCAAAGGCGTGCCCGCCGACAACCACGTGCAGGCCAGCCTGGAGATAGCCGAGCGCGCCATGGATCGTCTCGACCTCGAGCCCTCCGAGCGCGAACTGGTGCGCTTCCTCATCGCCAACCACCTGGAAATTTCCTGCGTGCTGCGCCGCGATATCTTCGATCCGGCCACCGTCAGCGCCTTCGCCGAAAAGATCGAGACGCCCGAGCGCCTCAAGATGCTGACCCTGCTGACCTACGCCGACATCAAGGCCGTCAACCCCGACGCCCTCACGCCTTGGAAAGCGGAAAATGTCTGGCAGCTCTACATCGCAGCCTTCAACTACTTGAACCACAGCGTGGACCAGCGCCTCCACGCCTCCGAAGAAAGCGACCATCTCGCCCACGTCCGCGCGCTAGTGCCTACGGGGGGCAAAAAGCTGAAGACGTTTCTGGAAGGACTCCCCAAGCGCTACCTCGCCGCCTACGCGCCCAACGATGTTCTGATCCACGTCGAGATGGCCGGCCGCCTGGGCAAGGATTCGGTACAGTTATCGCTCGAGCGCGGCCGCCACTGGTTCGCACTCACCTTGGTCACCGGCGACCGGCCCTACCTGTTCGCGACCATCGCGGGGGTTCTCGCCGCCTGGGGCATGAACATCGTCAAGGCCAACGCATTCTCCAACAGCGCTGGTGTCGTGGTCGATACCTTCTACTTCACCGACCGCTTTCGCACTTTGGAACTGAACCTGCCGGAATGGGATCGCTTCAAGCGCAGCATCATCGCCGTGCTGCAAGGCGAGGCCGACCTGGAGCGCATGCTCAAGGATCGTCTGCGCGCCGAAAAACCCGGCCTGGCCAAGGTGAAGGTCGCGACCAAAATCGAATTTGACAATAACTGCTCCGCCCGCTCCACCCTGGTGCAGATCATTGCCCAGGACCGTCCCGGCCTGCTCCATCGCATCAGTTCTTCGCTCTCGCGGGAGCGCTGCAACATCGAAATCGCCCTGATCGACACCGAGGGACAGATGGCCATCGACGTCTTCTACCTCACCTCCCAGGGCGAGAAACTCCGTCCCGAACATCAGCAACGGTTAAAGCGGAGTTTGCTGGATGATCTGCAGGACGAATGACCGGGCAAATCTACGCCGGGGTCGCGACGGCCTCCTGGGTTCGGAGTCGGCGAATCCGCTCACCCGTTTACCGTCTCGCAGCCGCCCGTTGCAGCCTCTTCTTGCGACCCCACTCCCGGATCAGCCTCCACGCGGCCCCGCTGAAAAACCACAGTCCCACCCCGGTCCCGACGGCAAACACCAGCCCTTCAACTAGGTTTGCCATCGATTCATAGGGTCCCCAATCGGGGCTCGCCAGGTCCCACCCCGTCCAGGACCATATGATCAGCCCGTACACTCCCACCCCGAGCAGGACCAGGACAAACAACGCGAAGAGCGCCAGTGCTCCCACCCCGATGCTGTGAAAAGAAACCCTACCCCAGTATTCCAGTCCGCTCTCCGGCTGCGGCTTGGCGGGCGTCGGTCGTCCCGGAATCCCCGGCTTGCGCTCGACCGCCCCGGGGTTGCTACGTCTGGTCGTTGCAGGCCGCGATGGCTCAACCGTTCTCACGCCCTTAGACTATCGGCGTTCCGGCCACTCCCGGTAGTGTCCCAACGTTCATGTACGAACGGTGTGCCGGTTCTTCGTCAGCCTCCCTCTGAGCCCAACCAGCGGTTTTGCGGCTGTTCGATCCGACCCGGAAAATTTCCGGCGAGCGGGGAACGGGTGTGTTCGCCCGTCCGCTCAGAAAGCAATGCCCGGCTCGGGTGAAGCGTCGAACCTGGCGCGCTTCGAACCCGCCGGTGTGATCCCGCTCCTTCCCCTCCCCGCCCGATAGCGCTATAGTCTGAATCCGATTCCTCCGGAGGCGCCATGGCCACCGCCCATCCTCGTCCCGAAGTCAAGAGTTTTGGCGAAAATATCGAAAGCGATCTGGCTCTCGAATTCCTGCGCGTGGTGGAGAACGCCGCCATCGCTGCGGCCCGCACCATGGGCCAGGGCGACCGCCCCCTCTCCGACCAGGTCGCGGTAGAAGCCATGCGCCAGACCATGGACACGGTACCCATGCGCGGCACCATCGTCATCGGCGAAGGCGAGCGCGACGAAGCCCCCATGCTGTACATCGGCGAGAAGGTCGGCGCCGAATTCCCCGACGGCCACCAGGTCCCCGCCGTCGATATTGCTGTCGATCCCCTGGAAGGCACCAACCTGTGCGCAACCGGCGCCCCCGGCGCCATCACCGTGCTCTCCGTCTCTGAGCACGGCGGCTTGCTCCATGCCCCTGACTGCTACATGGAGAAGATCGTCGTCGGCCCCTCCTGCAAGAACGCCGTCGAACTCGACGCCCCGGTCGAGGACAACCTGAAGAACATCGCCAAACGCCTCGAGCGCGACGTCGAAGACCTGGTCGTAATGGTGCTTGACCGCCCGCGCCACGAAAAGCTGGTAGCCGGCATCCGCAAGGCCGGCGCGCGCATCAAGCTGATCGGCGATGGCGACCTCTCTGCCGGTATCGCCGCCGCCGTTATCGGTACCGGCGTCCACGCCGTCATGGGCTCGGGCGGCGCTCCAGAAGGCGTCATTACCGCCGCCGCCATCCGCTGCCTCAACGGCTACATGCAGGGACGCCTGGTCGTCAATACTCCCGAACTCGAAGAACGCGTCGCCCGTATGGGCATCAAGGACAAGAACCGCATCTACGAGGCCGAAGACCTCGCCCCCGGCAAGCAGCTCATCTTCGCCGCCACCGGCGTCACCGAGGGTGCCCTGATGCGGGGCGTGCGCTTCTTCGGCGAAGGCACCCGCACCTCCTCGCTCGTCGTCACCCTGCGCACCGGTAAGGTCCGCTTCATCGATAGCATTCACCTGGAGAAGGGTCCGGATGTGAAAGTCCGTTTCGCGTAGCAGCCGGCGCTGGTCGCGAACCTCGCCGGCCGTCGGTTGCGACAGCATGGCGGAGTCTTCCTAGCTATAATCACGCCGATGGCGAGCCCATCTTCACCTCGGGATCTGGCCCAACCCGCCTTTCCCGCGGACCGCCCGCAGCCTCACCTCCGGGTTCACGCCATCAACATCTTCGTTCGCGATCAGGAGCGGAGCCTTCGCTTCTACCTGGACCAACTCGGGTTCGTCCTGGTGGGGGATGTCCGCTTTGGTTCCGGCATGCGCCGGGTCGCCGTCGCTCCCCCGGACGGCAGTACCATGCTTTCCCTGGTCGCACCGGAACCGGGTTCGAAGGAATACGAACTCATCGGCCGCCCGACCCAGGTGGTCTTCGTGACCGAGGATGTCCTGGGGAAGTATCGCGAATGGCGCGCCCGCGGGGTCAAATTCCAGTACACGCCCCGCCTCAAACGCCTCCGCTACGAACTGCAAAGCCTGGGTGCAAGCCACCCCGGGGACTCCTCTCGAGGTCAGCCCCCGGTATGGGGTGGAGTCGTCGCCTCCTTCAAGGATCCGGACGGAAATTCTTTTGCCCTGGTGAGCTACGACGAGGAGACCCGCGCGCTGGAGGCCCAGCGCCGCGCTGCCGCCGCCAAGTTGGAAGCCGAGCGGCGCGCCGCCCAGGAACTGGAGATCGCCAAGCAGGTCCAAACCCGCCTGTTTCCCCAATCACTCCCGTCCCTGGCCACGCTCGACTATGCGGGAACGTGCCTGCAGGCGCGCGAGATCGGCGGCGATTACTACGATTTTCTCGATCTCGGCCAAGAGCGGTTGGGGCTTGTGGTCGGTGATATTTCCGGGAAAGGTATCGCGGCGGCTCTCCTCATGGCCAATCTGCAGGCCAACCTGCGCAGCCAGTGTGCGATCGCCGCAGAGCAACCCCGGAGTTTCCTCCAGCTGGTGAACCGCCTGTTTTTCGAGAATTCCAGTGACAGCACCTACGCCACCCTGTTTTTCGGTGAGTATGATCAGCGGCTGCGCCGCCTGCGCTATGTCAATTGCGGACACCTGTCCGCCCTCCTGCTCCGCCACGACGGCGCTTTGGAATGGCTGGCCTCCTCTTCCACGGTACTCGGGCTTTTCAAGGATTGGGATTGCTGCACCCGGGAGTGTCCTCTGTCCCCAGGGGACACTCTCGTGCTCTACACCGACGGGGTCACCGAGGCTTTCAACCGTGCCGGAGAGGAATTCGGAGAATCCCGCCTCATCGCTTGCCTGCGCCGGCACTGCCAGCAGCCGTCGCCAGCCCTGGTTGCCGCCATCATCGATGAGGTCCGGAACTTCAGTCGGCATGAGCAGTCCGACGACATCACCCTGATCGTCGCGAAAAGCCGCTAACGACTCGTGGCGTCCCTCCCGCCCACGCGGGCTGAGGACTTCGGCGGCCGCCCGGCCACGCTCGCACGAACCTCCGCCTCTGGCTTCCATGCCGAGTCAGGCTGGGCGTATGAAACCTGGGCCCGGCCGTTCCAGACAGCCAAGGGAACGGTTTCGCTGCACCGAAGGCCCACCAAATATCTACGCGGCAAGTCGCCGTGGTTCTCCCGGCCGAAGTCCGGATACACCAGGTTGAAAAGATATAATTCCTCACGCGGATGGCCCGGAATTCGATCCGGCCCTGCTTGCGCCGTATTGGCGGCGGCCGGCCGGAGTCGCCAGACACAATCCTGGGCGCAGCATAGGATCTCCGTGCTGAACGGCGGCAGCAAACTCGGTCCTTACGAGATCCTCTCTCCCTTGGGTGCGGGCGGGATGGGAGAGGTTTACCGCGCCCGTGACACTCGGCTCGACCGCACCGTAGCCGTCAAGATCCTGCCGCGCCACCTCTCCGAGCAGCCGGAAGCCCGCGAGCGTTTCGAGCGCGAGGCCCGCGCCGTCTCCTCTCTCAATCATGCCAACATTTGCCAGCTCTACGACGTCGGCCAGCAAGAGGGCGTCCACTACCTGGTCATGGAGTATCTTGAGGGCGAGACCCTGGCCGCGCGCCTGATCAAAGGTCCGCTCCCCCTCGAGCAAGTCCTGCGCTATGGGGCCGAGATCGCCGACGGCCTCGACAAGGCCCACCGGAGCGGTGTCGTGCATCGCGACCTCAAGCCCGGCAACATCATGCTCACCCGCTCGGGCGCCAAGCTCATGGACTTCGGTTTGGCCAAGACCGCCGCGCCGCCCAAACCTGCCTCCCACTTGTCCGCAACCCTGACTTCGGCTGACGTAAGCCACCCGCTCACCGCCCAGGGCACTGTACTCGGCACCTACCAGTACATGTCGCCCGAACAGGTGGAAGGCCGGGAAGCCGACGCCCGCAGTGACATCTTCAGCCTGGGCGCCGTCCTCTACGAAATGACCACTGGCAAGCGCGCCTTCGAAGGCAAGAGTCAGATTTCGATCGCCTCCGCCATCCTGGAAAAGGAACCCGAGCCCATCAGCGCAGTTCTCCCCCTGGCCCCGCCGGCCCTCGAGCACGTCGTCGAAAGCTGTATCGCCAAGGATCCGGAAGCGCGCTGGCAGAGCGCCGCCGACATCACGCGGGAATTGCGCTGGATCTCGAGCGCAGGTTCGCGAGCTGGTCAGGTTCTGCCGCTTCATCCCCACAGAAAATTCCCCGAGCGCGCCCTCTGGGTCACCATGGCCACGCTGCTTCTGGCCGCGCTGCTATGGACCATTCTGCGCCGGCCCCTGCCTGCTGCTCTGCGCACCTACTTGCTGCCTCCTCCGGATGCCGCCTTCCATTTCACCGGGGATCTTTCCGGTCCGCCGGCCCTGTCGCCCGACGGCACCCAAGTCGCATTCTCCGCGCGCAACCCGAAAGAGCGCGACTTCATCTGGATCCGCGCCTTGGACAACACAACCCCCAGAAAGCTGCCGGGTACGGAAGGCGGCTATGACCCGTTCTGGTCCGCGGACGGCCGCACCCTCGGGTTCTTTGCCGACGGTAAACTCCGCAAGATAGCGGCGGCCGGCGGACCGGTCACGGCCCTGGCCGATGCCCCCAATGCCCGCGGAGGCTGCTGGAGCAAGGACAACCTCATCGTTTACGCCCCCGACTATCGCGACGGACTCTGGAGCGTCGGCGCGGGCGGGGGCACGCCTCGTCCCGCTACCCGCGTGGATTCGAGCAAGCACACCACCCACCGCTGGCCGGTTTTCCTGCCGGATGGCAAACACTTCCTGTTCCTGGCCACCAATCACGTAGGCGGAGTTCCGGCTCAGAACGGCATCTACCTGGCATCCCTCGACAAAGCCGACGGCGGCAAGCTCATCCTCGCCACCGATTCATCTGTCGACTACGCCTCCGGTTATCTGCTGTTTCATCAGCAGACTTCCCTGGTAGCCCAGAGATTCGATCCCGCCACTGGCGCTTTGTCGGGTGATGCCGTCACCATCGCCGGCGATGTGGAGTACGACAGCGGCACCTGGCACACGACGTTTACCGTCAGCCCCGATGGCCTCCTGCTCTATGAGCCCGGGACGGCCAAGCTGCTTCACGTCGACATGACACTCATGGATCGCGCTGGCAAGGTCGTGGGCCATGCCGGAGAGCCTGATAGCTATTTCGGCGCTCGGCCTTCGCCGGATGGCAAGCACCTCGCTGTCGCTTTGGGCGATCCCAAGCCCGACATCTGGGTCTTCAATCTGGAGAACGGTTCCCGCACCCGCCTGACGTTCGAGCCGTCTTCCTACTTCATGCCGGCCTGGTCGCCGGACGGCCAGCGCGTCGGCTTCATGGCTCAGAACGGTCCCTCGGGAACCTTCGGATCCACGCTGCACGCGCGCCTGGCCAATGGCAGCGGACAGGATGAACTGCTGGCCGTGCCCGCCGGGGACCCATCTATCAGCCTGACCTGGCCGCAATGGTCGCCGGACGGCCGCTACCTCCTCTACCAGCAGCAGTCCGGCCCGGCCGGCACCTCGGTATGGGCCCTGCCGACCAGCGGCGAGCGCAAGCCGTTTCCCGTCGTTCTGCCGCAGACCCCGCAATCCCGCATCAGTTACTTCCGTCTCTCGCCCCAAGGTCGTTGGCTGGCCTACAGCGCCACCGACTCGGGACGCGAAGAGATCTACGTAACCCAGTTCCCCGGTTCGGCTGGTCGCTGGCAAGTATCACGGGAGGGGGGCCTGTTTCCAGTCTGGCGGCAGGATGGCAAGGAACTCTACTATCTGGGACTGGATACGCAACTGCGTGCCGTGGAAGTAAAGGCCGAAGGCAGCAACTTCTCGGTCGGAGACCCGCAGACATTGTTTACCATCAAGAATGCGTTCCCGCTTGGATCGCCCTACGAAGCCATGCCCGACGGCCAGCGCTTCCTGGTTATGACACCCCCAGAAAGCACCGCCTCGCCTCTGCTTCTGATACAGAACTGGACCGCGCCGTTGAACCACTAGCGCCCGGGCCGCGAACCGACAGACGATCGAGAGACACACCAGAGCGGCTCTCGAAGCCAGCAATCGAAAATCACTTCGCCTCGGTTGGAACTTTCGGACGGGGCGGCCAGTCCTCAAACCCGCCACGGAACAGGCTTTCGGTGGGCTCCATGCGCTTGTTGCCATCGTGTACCGCGAACTGCCGACGCTCACCCTTGGACGACTCCGACCAGAGTGAGACCCCCGCATAGGCGCCATCCTTACGCAGCACGTAGTACATCATGTCCACGAAGCGCAGTTTGTTCATGTCGTGGTTGTAGTTGCGCGCGATGCGTTTCAGCGCATCCATGCCCGCTTCCTTCGGCTCCATGCCGCGTCGCATGTTTTCGACGATGGTGTGCGCACCCGCCACCTTGAGGTTCTCTTCCCCGCTGCCCGTTGCTCCCGCCGAGCCCACGTCCTGGTCGGTGAAGCAACCCGCGCCGATGATCGGCGAGTCGCCGACGCGTCCGGGAAGCTTGAAGGCCAGGCCGCTGGTTGTCGTGATGCCCGAGATCTCGCCTTTCGGGTTCAGCGCGGAACAGTGAATCGTGCCGGTCGGCGGAAACAGAACTTGTCGCACCGCCTCATCACGGATTTCCGGCGCGATGCCCACATTCGCCGCCATCTCCTGTAAACGGCGAATCCCTTCCCGCCACAGCTCCGACTGCGGCTTGCCCCCGGCTGGCTGGGGCTCGGGCGGCTGCCAGTGCGGATCCGCCAGCCCCGGCCCCCACCAGTCCCGGGCGTGGTACTGCTTCCACAACAGCCAGATCTGGCGCGAGTGGTCGGTGAGCAGGTTCTCCCGCGGAAAGCCCACGGCGACCGCGAACCGTTCCGCGCCTTCGCCCACCAGCATCACGTGCCCGGTGTGTTCCATGACGGCTTTCGCGACCATAGAAACGTTCTTAATGTTGCGCACTGCGCCCACCGCGCCCGCCCGCCGGGTTGGGCCGTGCATGCAGCACGAGTCCAGCTCGACCACACCCTCTTCGTTCGGAAGTCCGCCCAGCCCGACACTGGTATCGTTGGGATCGTCTTCCGGCCCGGTGACGACTTTGATCGCGGCCTCCAGCGTATCTCCACCCTGGCTGAGGAAGTCGTAAGCGCGGTCCAGGTAAGCGAAGCCATTTTTGGCACACACGATGATGGGGCGTTTGTACGAGCCCGCTGCCCTGGCCTCCGCGGGCTCGCCGTGGCCGGCATTTTGGGGCCGCCCCTCCAGAGCTCCGGCTTCGAGGCCGAGGCCCAGCGAACCCAGCGCGGCCGTGGCCAGAAAATCGCGGCGAGCAAAATTCATGCCATCCTCCCAGCATTTGCTAGCAGCGGTGGTAGCACGGCTAGCCGTTCCCGAGTGGAGTCGGAAGAGCCTCGCCGGTGCTGCAGTTGTATTCAGAAAAGCCCACCCCAGCCGGGTCGGCGATAGCCGGCCTCAGGTCGCGTTACTTGAGCCTGGCGTACTCGGCTTGGGCTTGCTTGAGTACCGGCAGGTCGGGATCGGCGTCCTGCCACAGCGCGAAGAAGTCCTGATAGGCGGTGCGACTCTTCCCGGGGTCGCCAGTCAGGGCATAGGCGCGCCCTAGTCCGAGGTGGGCATACGACATTAACGGATCGGCGGGAGCGAAATTTCGGAGCGCCAGGAGCTTCTGAAATTCCTGAACCGCGTCGCTTCCCTTCCCGGCTTTCAGACAGGCCAGTCCGCGCAAGTACAGCGAAGAGGGATTGGCCTTGTCGTAGGCGGCCGCGGGCTTCAGCAGATCCAAGGCTCTGGTTGCTTGGCCGTTGTCGAACGCACCCGCGGCCTCGACTTGGGCTGCGAACACAGATTGCACCAGCACATCTTCGGGACGGCTCTTCGCCACCTCCCCCGCCAGTTCAAGCGCCTTCTTGTCCTCTCCGGCAAAGGCCAGGATGAGCCCAGTGAAAAGTTTCTGGTTGTAGTCCGTGAAGATGGCCAGGGCCGAGTTGGCGGAATCGGCCGCTTCTTTCCGGTTTCCCGCCAGGGCCTGTGTCCAACCACGCTCCGATACTGCGAAAGCCTCCGAGCTTTTGAACTGGAGTCGCTGCGCCACTTCTCGAGCCTGTTCGTAAAAGTCGCCCGCCTGGCGAAGCTTGCCCCGGGAAGCGGCGATGTCCCCATGGCGGAAGTAAACGCTGAACTCCAAGTCGGGCTGGGCCTTGGCGAGCGCCTCCTCTTTTTCCATGGCGGCCAAGTCACCTTCGGCCAGCGCGATGTTAGCCATAAGGTCATGCAAAAAAAGGAACGTGGGGTGCAAGCGCAGTCCCTGTTGCGCCACAGCCTTGGCTTCCTCCACGCGGTTGAGACCCAGGTACGCGGTGGCCGTGTTCCCGTACCCGCGTGACTCGTCGGGATCCACCCTGATCGCCTCTTTGCCGTTCTCCAGCGCCGCAGCAAAGTCGCCCAGTTGCCCCTGGGTATTCGCCAGGTTGATGTAGGGTGTCACATCACGAGGATAGGTCTGCTTGTACAGTTCGTAGGCGGCATTCCCCTTTTCCAGCTGGCCAGCGTCGGCGTAGTAATGCGCGACGATGTAAAGCCGCTCGCGTTCGCTGGCCCGGTCCTTCAGTTCGAAGGCCTTCTGGCGGTACTGCTCCGATTTGTCCAGCTGTCCGAAATTGCTGTACACCGTGCCCAGGCGGGCATAGGCCATGGCAAAGTTGGGATCGAGTTCGACGGCGCGCTGGTAGAAAGGGATGGAGGCCAGGTCATCGGCCGCGCTGTGTCTCTGGTCGCCCAGGGTAAAGGCCTTGAGCGCTTCGAGCGACGCGGTGGTGGCCTCCTCGAGCGGCTTGTCGAATTTCTGGATAGAAGCCAGCGACTCGCCCAGTTTCTCGCGCAGGTCGGTCGTGGCCTGGTCAAGCGCCTTGAGAACCTGTTCCTTGCTTCCCGCCCGCCCCTGCACCTCGGCCAGGGTATCGCCGCTGGCGGCGTTGATGGCGTCGAGCGTGACCACGTACTGGCTACCCAGGCTGGCGATCGATCCCACCAGCAACGCCTTTGCCCCAAGCCGTTGCGCCATGTCGCGCCCGATGGGGGAGGTGATGCGCTCGTCCGCCGGCTTGCCCATCATGGTCAGCGTCTGCCGCGCCTTTGCCTCGGAGACGACGTTCAGGTATGGCGACTGCTGCAGATCGACCGCCAGGGCTTTCTTCAGGGTTCCATCGAAGACCGCGTCCCCCGTGGTGTTGACGAAGTCAGCGAGCAGGATCGAGTCCTTCTCCGTGATGGCTTGGGTGCGCTGGGAACGGAAGTAGAGCGTGACTCCGACAATCAGCGCCAGACACGCGGCGATGGCGAGAAGAATCTTCCACAAAGGACGCGCCGCCGGGGTTTCGGTCACGACCAGGCCGCTGGGCTGGGCAACCGGCACGCGGGCGGAACTGATGCGCTCGGGCGAGGGCAGCAACGGGGCGGAGCCCGATCCCAGACTGGATGGGGTCACAGTCCGGCCCGAAGCTGAGGTGACGCTGGAACCCGAAGTCGGAGTTAGGGCCGGGTTGGAAGCTGGCGGCATTTCGACTTCGCTGTGCACGACGGCCCGCCCCGAGTCCGAGTCGCGCTTCAACCGTTCGAGGTCAGCGCGCAGATCGGCGGCGTGCTGGTAGCGCAGGTTGCGGTCCTTCTCCAACGCCTTGTTGACGATGCGTTCCAGATCCACCGGAAGATCAGGGTTCAGGCGCACCGGCGCCACCGGCACTTTGTGCAGAATGGCATCAAACAACGCCGCCGAAGTATCACCCCGGAAGGGCAGCGCCCCAGTCACCATCTCGTACAGCACGGCCCCGAACGAGAACAGGTCGGTGCGGCCGTCGATCTCCTTGCCCAGGGCCTGCTCGGGCGACATGTAGGCCACGGTGCCGAGCGCAGTACCGGGGCTGGTCAAGTGCTGATCGGCGACGCCGGCGGTCGGCTCCTCCAGGAGAGCGTCGGCGCGGCTGCCAACCGGGGTCAGCTTGGCGAGGCCGAAGTCGAGGATCTTGCCGTGGCCGCGCTTGGTGATGAAGATGTTAGCCGGCTTGATGTCACGGTGCACGATGCCTTCGGCGTGGGCGGCGTCGAGCGCGTCGGAGATCTCGATGCCCAGCGAGAGAATCGTTTCCATATCGAGCGGGCGTCCCCCGATGCGGTGCTTCAGTGTCATCCCGTCAAGGAACTCCATGGCGATGAAAGGGCGTCCCTGATGCTCGCCGATGTCATGAATGGTGCAGATGTTGGGATGGTTGAGCGCCGAGGCCGCCTGGGCTTCGCGCTGGAAGCGGCTGAGGTACTGAGGGTCGCGTGCGACCTCGTCAGGCAGGAACTTCAGCGCTACAAAACGGCGCAGGCGCGTGTCTTCCGCCTTGTAGACTACGCCCATGCCGCCGCCGCCCAGTCTTTCCAGTATGCGGTAGTGCGAAATGGTCTGGCCGATCATGAAGTGGCGGTTGGAGCTGGGGCTTCATCTTAGGCGGGCGTGAGAGGCAAGTCAAACGCGCCATCCGCCGCCTCACCCGTGCAGATCGGTGGGTCTGCCGATTTTCAGGGGCGTGCGCAGCAGCGTCATTGACAGGAAAGCTCCCACCCATGACCCGGCGGCGGCAAATCCCACGTACGCCCAGTTCTTGGTGTAGCTGATGACCGCAAATGCGGACAAGAGATACCAGACGCTGCTCCAGGTTGCCGCCGGCACACGTCCTTGCGACGAGACCGCGGCATTGAACATGACATACACGGCATCGGTCGCGGCGGTGGAGACAAACACCCCTAACGATAACCAGGGATCGATGTGCAACCCTGCACTCACCCCGTAGATAGATTTTTGCCAGCAAAGATCGATCAACACCGGTGCACGAGTGTACTCGTAACTTCGCCGGCGCGTCATGGGTGGTTGTCCCTGGCTGCTTCGTTGACTTCCCTCGATCGCACCCCTAACATGGCCGCCAATGATCGGGCAGACCATCTCCCACTACCGGATTGTCGAAAAGCTCGGTGGAGGCGGCATGGGCGTGGTCTACAAGGCAGAAGACACCCGCCTGCACCGCTTGGTGGCCCTGAAGTTTCTGCCGGAAGAAATTGCGCGCAATCCCCTGGCCTTGGCCCGCTTCCAGCGTGAAGCCCAGGCGGCCTCGGCGCTCAACCATCCCAACATCTGCACGATTTACGACATTGGTGAGCAGGACGGTCACGCCTTCATTGCCATGGAATTTCTGGACGGGGTTACGTTGAAGCACCGGGTAGCGGGGCGAGCGCTGGAGACGGAGACGCTGCTCGGGCTGGGGATCGAGATTGCGGATGCGCTGGACGCGGCGCACGCCGAGGGTATCGTGCACCGCGACATCAAGCCCGCCAACATCTTCGTCACCAAGCGCGGACATGCCAAGCTGCTGGACTTCGGTCTGGCCAAAGTGGAACCGTCCCCCGGATCCTCCTCCGCCCGGGCCGCCGAGGATGCACCCACCTCCGCCACCGTCTCGGAGGATCATCTGACCAGTCCAGGCAGCGCTCTGGGCACGGTGGCTTATATGTCGCCGGAACAGGTGCTGGGCAAGCCGCTGGACGCGCGCACGGATCTGTTCTCGTTCGGCGTGGTGCTGTACGAGATGGCCACGGGAGTTCTTCCCTTCCAGGGACCATCTTCGGGTGCGATCTTCGATGCCGTGCTGCATGCCGAACCGTCGGCACCGGTGCGGCTGAATCCGGCCCTGCCCGCCGAACTGGATTCGGTCATCCGCAAGGCGCTGGAAAAAGATCGCGAAATGCGCTACCAGCACGCCTCGGAGATGAGAGCGGACCTGACCCGGGCGCGGCGGGATTCGACGGCGGGGCGGATAGTGACGCCCGTGGTCACGACCAAGTCTGCTTCAGCCTGGTGGAAGCCGGTGGCGGGTGTGCTCGGGATGCTGCTATTGCTGGGAATCGGGCGATTGCTGTGGCTGTGGGAGTTCGCCGCGCCCAAGGGAACAGCTGCCCCGCCCGCGACCAACCTCGCCGTCTTGCCCTTTCAGAATGTGGGCGCAGACAAGGATACGGACTTCCTGCGGCTGGCCGTGCCCGACGAGATTGCCACCACGCTGAGCTATATGCGGTCGGTTTCCATCCGGCCCTTCGCCACCACCAGCCGCTACAGCGGGCCGGGCCTCGACCTGCAGCAAGCCGGCCGCGAGATGCACGTCAGTGACATCGTGACCGGGCACTATCTGAAAGAGGGTGACCGGCTCGAGGTCACTCTGGAGGCGGTGGACGTGGAGAATAACCGGGTGCGGTGGCACGACACGGTGAGTGCCCCGGCCGGGGATCTGGTGGCGCTCCGTACCCAGATCACCGCCAAAGTCCGGCAGGGACTGGCGCCGTTGCTGGGTGTGGCGGTCGGGTTAGAGGAAAGCACCACGCGTCCGAACAGCGAAGAGGCCTACGACCTGTACCTGCGCAGCGTTGCCGTTCCCCACGACTCTGAGCCAAACAAGGAAGCCATTGGCTTGCTGCAACGTTCCGTGGCCCTAGATCCCAACTATGCGCCCGCCTGGGCGGCGCTCGGGCTGCGTTACTACTGGGACGGGGAATATGGGAGCGGCGGCAAGGACATGCTGCAACGGTCCGATGGAGCCTACGAGCGGGCGCTGGCCCTGGACCCGAATCTGGTTTTCGCCGCCGGTCAATTGATCACCAACCGGGTGGAGCGAGGCCAACTGGCGCGGGCTTACGAGCAGGCGCAGGCGCTGGTCCGACGCCGGCCGGACAGCAGCCAGGCACACTTTACCCTGGCATACGTGCTGCGCTACGCCGGGTTGCTGGAAGAGTCGGCCGAGGAATGCGACGCGGCCTTGCGGCTCGATCCCGGCAACTTCGCTTTTCGTTCCTGCGCACAGACGCTTCTGATGATGGGCCAGATCGAGCGCGCGCAGGACTTCATCAAACTGGACCCGGGATCACAATGGGCGGCCCTGATCGGCAGCATGGCAGCATTGGGCGCGGGGAATCTGGACGATGCGCGTGCCGCCATTCCACGTATGGCGCCTTACCCAGCTTATCCGCGTGCCATTCTTCAGGCCTGCCTGGCGCACCCGCGCTCTCCCGATCTGCAGCGCGTGGGACGCGAAGCCGAGTCCCAAATTCTGGCCGAACCCGATCCCGAACGCAGGTTCTCTTTCGGCTCCCTGCTGGGATTCTGCGATCAGAAAGATCCGGCCATGCATTTGCTGAAAAGCGCTGTCGAGGGCGAGTACTGCGCGGTCGAGGCTCTCGAACGCGACCCACTGCTGGCCAAGCTAAGATCCAGTCCGGAATTCAGCGCTCTGCGGGCCGAAGCCAAGGCCTGCCAGGATCGTTTTGAGGCGGCGCGGACTCACAAGCAGCCGTAGAGCAATCAAGGGTAGCGTCGGGCCCTTGGGAAAAGCCGAGGGGGCGCCGGCGCGTCACGACGCGGCTGCCGCCGGCGGAACCCGGGACTGGCCGGCACGGAAGCGCAGGACGGCGGCGATGTTGCCGACCTTGTCGAAATCCGCGTCGTTCTTGACGTAGAACAACTCGATGTCGCGCCGGATGGCGATGGGGATGATGGCGTCGCAGACGTCCTCGAGTTCCCGGGTGGCCCGGCCACAGACCACGCAAGAGGGGACCATGTGGGAATCCACGTGGCTGCAGGCGGGGCATTCCACGGCGCGCGCGGCATAGTTCTCGCCCAGCAGCAGGCTCTGCACCTCTCCCATTTCCAGCGCGCGCAGCACGCGGCGCAGGCCGGTAACCCCGCGGCCGTGGCCGCGGGAAAGGCTCAGGGCTTCGCGTAGCAGGATGCGACGCCGGTTGTCCAGCCATTGCCGCAGGGCGCGGTCGGCGTGCTCGCGAATCTGGTCGCTGCTGAGCGACTGCACATCCGCGGGAAAATGGCCGAGCAAGCGCTGGCGCACGTAGGGATGCAGGTAAGATTCGAATTCCGACCAGTTGGCGTCATGGCAGCCAACCACCAGGCGCTCCCACACACCCCGCTCCACTTCCTCCTTCAGCCGCAGGGCGACCGCCTTGTAGTGCTGCATGATCTCGTTGGCGACACGGCGTTCGGCGTGTCCGGCGTCGTAACCGGCGTAGCCGTCACTGCGCCGGCGGGACAGAGGGCGGAACGACTCCTCGCGTTCCTTGAGTTCGTCGAGGCGCAGCTCGAAGAAGCGCCCGCGCTGGCGGTCGACCAGCGCCACGCCCAGGCGGGGCTGGGCCCCCAGCAGGGCGGCCAGCGGCTTCAGGTGAAAGCGGCGATTGACGAATACCTGGGTGGCGGGCAGCTGCGGCGGGAGATCAAACTCGCGCCAGAACTTCTGTGCGCTCGAAGCAAAGACGGCCTTGGCACGAGCCTGGTTGCCGCGCAGCTGGCCGGCCAGATCGAGGATGCGATCCAGGTCGACGCGGGCGCAGCCGTTCTTGCCGTGCTTCTCGGCTTCGCGCAGCGCCTGGCGCACCAGGTCCTTGGCCAGGATGGTTTCCTCCTTGTGCGACTTGTTTTGGGGCGTACGGGGCTGAAAGTAAAAGCTGAGGGCGCAGCCTTCGCCGTTGGATTGGAATGCTGCCAGCTCTCGGATGTCCTCGCGGGTAATCATCACGATTTCTCCTGCGTCGTGTGAAATGAACTACGCGGTGCTGGTACGCGGCATCACGGCTTGCCGAGGCGGAGTGGCAAACAGGGGAGACTTGCGGAGATGTTCGCGGGCGTCGGCGATGGCGGTCCGGACGTCGTCGGCAGAGCGGTCGGTAATCGCCGCGATCTCGTCGTCGGTGAAACCCTCAACCGCGGAAAGGATAAAGGCTTCGCGAGCCTTGCGGCCGGCGCCGCGCAGCGCGTTCTCGACCAGGCGCAGCAGTTCGTCGGAAGAGGCGATCTGCTCGGGAGTGGAGACGCGGGCGTCGGCGATGACGGTTTCCTCGATGAAAGTTTCGTCGGGTTGGTGGAATTGCAGTTCGGCTTCGTCGGAAGCCTGCACGTTGCGCTTGCGCGCCGACTCCTCCAGGTGCACCTTGCCGTTATCCTCACGCTCCTGGTGGACGAGTTCATCGAGCGCGCGCATGGCCAGATGGCAGAGCCAGGGTTCCAGCGCCAGGCGCTCGGGCTTTTCGCTTCCGTCGCCCAGGGCACGGGCAATGGCTTCGCCGATGATCTCCTCTTTGGAGATGGACTCGACCTCGATCTGGTCGGAGGTCTCACGGAAGTAAAGTTCGCGCTCGACGAAGCGCTCCAATCGCGCCAGGTTGGCATTGACGTAGGTACGGATGTCGTCGGAAGAGACGACGGGCAGCGGCACCGCCGCCAGGGTCTGCTCGAAGGGTACCTGCGGCTCTGGTCGGACGTTGGCCACCCGGCGCCAGCGCGGCCACTTGTGGGTGGAGCGTAGCTGCGCTTTGTGGCGGTTGATCTGCTGCAACAGATCTTCGAAGGCAACCTTTACGGCCGAAGCTCCCCCGGGGGCTTTGCTTTGCACCGCCATTTGTCCGGAAGGCAGGCGGAGGTTCAGCGAGACAATCGTGCCTTCGCGGGGTGAGTTCTGTTCTACCACCCCTTTCAGATGGACCAGTTCGGGGCGAAACACCTGCAGCCGCTTGCGTAGCTTTTCGACCTGGTGCTGGATTTCTTTTTCGATGTCGGGAGTTTTATGAACTTTGTAACTGATATGAACGTTCATGAAAGCCTCGGAAACCGGGAGTTGGTCCGGTGAAGCATTCAGTCCCTTCAATTCGGATTCTACACCCGTGGCAAGAGACGGGAGCGGGGTTTTCGAAGAATTTCGTTAGGCGGGCGGCGGGAGTGTGACGGGTGCACTTGAAAAGAACTTTACTCTTCAGGTCTTGCCGGGCGCAGGTCAAACCGTTCGAATGCGGGGGAACAATCGCGAAACATCACGGTCGCGGCCAAAAACGGACGTTGGTTTCTGGGATATCGGGACGTAGTGGCTTGGGGTCAGCGCAAGCAGGCAAGTTCGACGCCCCCCCGGCATGAGAGCGCCCGCGCTACACCGCAACCGTTACCGACGTCTCCGTGCGCGTTACCGGCCGATACAGCGTGTCGCGTTCGACCGGTTCCCTGCCGGCTTCCCTGATGAGGCGGACAAGTTCCTGGCGGCGCATGCCTTGCGGGGTGGTGGCGCCGGCGTCGTGGTAAATCTTTTCTTCGATGACGGTGCCGTCGAGGTCATCGGCGCCGAAACGCAGGGAGATCTGCGCGATCTTCGGACCAAGCATCTGCCAGTAGGCCTTGATGTGAAGAAAGTTATCGAGCACGAGGCGGCTGACGGCGATCTGCTTGATGTCCAGCATGCCGGTAGTTTTGGGCAGGTGCTGAAGCGCCGTGTTGTCCGGATGGAAAGCTAGCGGAATGAAGGTCTGGAAGCCACGGGTTTCGTCCTGCAGGGTGCGCAATCGGAGGAGGTGGTCGACGCGGTCTTCATCGTTTTCGAGGTGTCCGTAGAGCATGGTGGCATTGGACTTAAGGCCAAGCTGGTGCGCGGTGCGTGCGGTTTCGAGCCACTGCTCGCCGTCGATTTTGTGGTCGCAAATGATGTGGCGCACGCGGTCGGCGAAAATTTCGGCGCCGCCGCCGGGGAGCGAATCCACTCCGGAATCCTTTAACTGCTCGAGCGTCTCCCGGATGGAGAGCTTGGCGCGCTTTGCCAGATAGGCCACCTCCACCATGGTGAAGGCTTTGAGGTGCACTTGCGGGAAGCGCTGTTTGAGACCGGAGCAGAGATCCAGAAAATATTGGAACGGCAGGTCGGGATGCAAACCGCCAACGATGTGGAACTCGGTAACGGCTTCGCTGTACCCGGAAGCGGCGGTTTGGAAGGCCTCCTCGAGCGCCATGGTGTAGGCGCCGGGCGTGTCCTTCTTACGGCCGAAGGCGCACAGGCGGCAGGAGGCGACGCAGACGTTAGTGGGATTGATGTGGCGGTTGACGTTGAAATAGGTCTTGTCGCCGTGCAGCCGCTCGCGCACGCGGTTGGCCAGCCAACCCAGGCCAAGGATGTCGCCAGTACGGTAGAGGGCGAGGGCGTCCGCCGCATCGAGGCGAGTGCCGGCGAGGATTTTCTCGTGAACCGGATGCAGTCGGGGATCATCGCTCTGAAACGGGTGCGCGCTTGGCATCGGCATCGATGATAGCGCAGGAAGGCAGGGCAAGTCACAGATCTGCGTGCTGTTGGATGGGTTGAACGATTTGGTGCGTACGAACGGCGGCGAAGCGACGCACAGGTGGAATCGGAAAGTGAAGTTGGATCTGCATCTGCCAGGGAGCAAGAGGCTCACCCGACAGGCGATGAGACCCTTCGATTTCGCTCGGCGCGGGCCCGTCTAGTGGCTGCGGGAGAAGTGCTCATGGACGATTTTCCAGCTGCCGCCATGTTTGGCGAAGACGTGGCTGCCGCGGCCTTCGATGCTGTGGCCAGGGGCGAGACGCACCTTCCAATAGAAGCTGGCGACGGCCGCGTCCCCCAGGACTTGCACCTTGGGCTGGGTGATGCCGTAACGCACCCGGGGTGAGACTTTGAGGTAATGGCGGAACGTGCGGGCCAGAGCGTTGCGCCCGGAGATCCGCGGGTGCCGGGTGGAGGAGAATCCGACGAAGCTGGGAGAGTACTGCGCCACCAGCGCTGCGATCTTGTGGCGGTTGAAGTCGGAGACCTGCGTGCGTTCGAGAGCGAGGATGGCGCGTTCGGCGGGAGTCATAGGACGCCTCCATGAGAAGTTCGACAAACTGATTATAGGGATTTTCCATTGACAAATTCCCATGAGGATTGCCCCGGCCGACTGAATAGGCTGCTGCCGGTCAGACCCTTCGAATCGGCAAGGCCGGCAACAGAACCCAGGGAGGGCAAGATCCCCAGGACCCGGGCTGAGCACCGCGTTACCAGGCGAGGGTTCTATAGCGGCAGCTCAGCCAAGAATTGCCGGCAATCCACGATTGCGGAGGAGGAGATCCGCGGCCAGAAAGAAGAAGAAGACCAGGGAGATGACACCGTTCATGGTGAAGAACGCGGCGTTCAGTTTGGAGAGGTCGGTTTCAGAGACCAGGGAGTGTTCATAGGCCAGCAGTAGAGCGACCACGATGACGCCGGCGACGGCCAGCCTGCCCAGACCGAAGACTGCCACCAAAGCAACCAACAACAGCAGCATGACGAGGTGGAAGCCGCGGGCTATCCAGAGAGCGCGGGAGATCCCGAAGTGGCGCGGTACGGAGTGCAGGTTGACCCGGCGGTCAAAGTCGAAGTCCTGGCAGGCGTAGAGAACGTCGAAGCCTGCAACCCAGAAGGTGACCGCGGCGGTGAGGAGGAGGATGCGAGGGTCGAGGGATCCGCGGACGGCGATCCAGGCGGCGGCGGGCGCTATCCCCAGGGCGAATCCAAGGGCGAGATGCGACCAGCGGGTGAAGCGCTTGGTGTACGAGTAAAGCAGCAGGACAGCGAGTGCCACGGGTGACAGAATGAAGCTGAGGTGGTTGAGCTGGGCGGCGGCCAGGATGAAAATCGCGCTGGAGACGAGGACGAATCCGGCGACGAAGCCGGGAGTGAGTGTGCCGGCGGGCAAGGCGCGGGCGCGCGTGCGCGGGTTGGCGGCGTCGAGTTCGGAGTCCGCGATGCGGTTGAAGGCCATGGCCGCGGAACGCGCGCAGACCATGGCGACGATGATCCAGATGAACTGATGGAGCGTGGGGAGTCCGCCGGCGGCGAGCATGGCCCCCGCCAGCGCAAAGGGGAGTGCGAAGACGGAGTGCTCCCACTTGATCATCTCCAGGGTGACACGGAGGCTGTGGGAGACGGTCACAGGGAGATTTTAAACTACGGTTGTTGATCGTCCGTCGTTCTGGCTCGCGGGCCGAGTGCTGCAGGCGAGTTGAACCGTGGTTTGATCGGCCGGGGGCGAAACTCCGGTCGGCGGCTCCGATCACAGAAGCCAGCGCCGCCAGTGTGGTCCGCGCAACCCGGTTCAGAGAGGTGGCCATGAGCAACCGAGTTTGTCCCTGGTGGTTGGGATACCTGCTGGCCAGTCCGGTGCGGCGGTTGCTGCAGAAGCCGGAGGAGGTTGTCACGCCCTATGTCGAACCGGGGATGACGGTGCTGGAGCCGGGGCCAGGCATGGGCTTCTTCACGCTGGAACTGGCGAGGCGGGTGGGGAGCGGCGGACGGGTGGTGGCGGTGGACGTGCAGCCCAGGATGATTGCGGGCTTGAAGCGGCGGCTAAGCAAGAACGGGCTGCTCGAACGGGTGGACGCAAGGGTGGCATCGGCCGATTCGATGGGGGTGGAGGATTTGCGCGGGCGGGTCGACTTCACCTTGGCGTTCGCCATGGTGCACGAGATGCCGAGCGCGGAGCGGTTTTTCGCGGAAGCGGCCGAGGCATCGAAATTTGGAGCAGGCCTGTTGCTGGTGGAGCCAGCGGGACATGTGCCGCCGGCGAAATTTGCGGCCGAGTTGGAGGCGGCGGCGCGGGCAGGTTTTGCGGTGAAGGAGCGTCCGACGGTGCGCCGCAGCCATGCGGCGTTGCTCAGAAAAAACGCGAACTGACTTTCTGTAATTAGCCGGCGCGGGCACGGCTGCCGGTCGAGTCCTGGAACCATCGCTTTTGTCACCGTCCCCGTCGTCCCTTCATGTCCTCGGTTTCCCTGGGTTCATTCCGGCGAATATCCTTCTTCGCCGATCAGGGGGACGAAGCGGCATCCGGTGAGATTGGTGATGGCGGGCTTTCCTTCCCTCTTTTGCACCAATTGCAGGTTCTGGCAGTCGGCAGGGCCTACGGGAACCAGCAGGCGTCCGCCCTCTTTCAGTTGCTCAAAGAGCGCGTGCGGCAGCTCGGGGGCAGCAGCGGAAACGATGATGGCGTCGAAGGGTGCAAGCCCGGGCAAGCCGGCGCTCCCGTCGCCAATCAGAAGAACAACGTTGTTGTATCCAAAACGTGCCAGGACCAAGCGAGCGGCGTGCGCGAGCACCGGATGGCGTTCGACGGAATAAACACGTGCCGCGAGTTCCGCCAGCAGCGCCGTGACATACCCCGAGCCCGTGCCGATTTCAAGGACCACGTGATCGGGCTGGAGTTCCAGGGCTTCGAGCATCAGAGCGACGATGTAGGGCTGAGAGATGGTCTGGCCGTGGCCGATGGGCAAGGGGCTGTCGTTGTAGGCCGCATCACGGTAGGGCTCGGCCACGAATTCATGGCGCGGGACGCGGGCCATGGCGGAGAGCACGCGCTCGTCCTGGATGCCGCGAGCACGCAGCTGGCTGTCGACCATCTGCTGGCGGGCATCAGCGAGGGACGAAATCAACAAGCGAGCTCCTTCGGACTGTGGTTGTGGACGGCCGCGTGTCGATGCGACCGTCCATCAAGGGCATATTAGCGCGGTGGGAGAGGCGATGCACAGAGGACTGAAGATTCCGGACTGCGGGCGTGGGATTTGGGGCTCCGGGCTTCAGCCGGAAACCGCGAGCTGAGAAGGTCAGGAGGCGGTACTCGGGGCACCCGTCAGAAGGTGTAAACCACGCCGGTGGAGAAGCGGCCGCTATGCTGGGTCGAAGAGGAGAAACGGGTGAGGAGGTAGTCGCCCTGGAAGCGCCACTGGAAGCGGCCGTGGATGCGGCGATCGAGTCCGCCGCCGAACGCGGCGGCAAAGTTGAGTTCCGTGTCAGAGTAGCCGCTGGCGGTCAGGCTGTTGCGGGCGGCGCCGACCAGGGCGTGCACGAAGGGACGATAGTGCCCCGTGGTGAAGGAGAGGCGAGGACCGCCCAGAAAGACATATTCGCGCACGTGCACGTGCTCGATGCCGTTCTGGGGAAGCACCTGGTCGGCGGCACCGAAGTGCGCGCTGGCGTCGCCCACGAGGCTGAGATAGGGAGAGTGCACGAAAGGAAAGTATCGTGCCTCGAAAGTGCCTTCGCCGCCGTGGAGCTGGAAATAGTGGTTGTTGCTGTTGAGGTCGTTTAACTCGAAAGCGTATCCGGCAAAGGCGTTGTACTTGGGGAGCTGGGCGGACGCGAGAGAACTCGAGGCCAGAAATGTCAGGACCACAAGCAACTTGCGAAACAAAGCGGTGTCCTCCTGCGAGTAAAAGGCCAAAGACCTGTAGGATGCGCCGGCTCGAGTAAAAGATGGTGATGAGCAGCGGGACACAGGCTGGCGCCGGCTCCCGCCCAACCAGACCGGCGTTGCCCTGGCGGCGACGGAGGCGGGGCGGCGATGGCCCTGTCTATTTCTTGCGCTGGCGGATTTTGACATCGAAGCTGACCACCCCGTTCTGGTCGCGCGTGCCGACAATCGAGAGGTTGCGGCGAATGAAATACTCGCCCTGAATAATCTGTTGCGAAGCCTGCGACACGTTCTGACTGTAGGTCAGCGTGAAGTTGTGCGAGAGCTGCTGTTCGATGGTGACCTGAGGTCCGCGGGTCGGGTTGGTTTCCGTGCTGAGGCCCTGGGGATCGACGCGGATGTTGCTGACCCCGAACAGGCGCTGCATGCGGTTGGAGACGGTTGCGTTGAGCGCTTGGCTGAGGATGAGGTTGGAGGCCGCGCCGCTGAAGGGCAAGTTGTTACTCGTGCTGGCCAGCTGGGCGGACTCCTCGCGGGTCTGCCCGACGGCGAGCAGGGCGATGATATCGGCCTTGGGCATGGGCGGATCGGAACGGTAATCGATGTTCAGCTTGTCGGTGGAACCGTTGACGGTCACGGTAATGTCGTAGTCGCGGACCCGGGTGGTGGCCCGGAGATCCAGTACGGGCTGAATTCCAACCGGACTCTTGAACAAGATCTCGCCGCGCTCGAGGCGAAACTTTGATCCGTTGAAGTTGATTTCTCCTTCGTACGTATCCACGCGGCCCAGGACGGCGGGACTGGCCAGCGTGCCGCGCAGGCGCAGGTCGGCATCGCCCGAGAGGCGGGCCATGGCGGTCTGCATCTGCAGATCGGCGGCGGTGAGGACGTGGACATCGAGCTTGACCCGCTGCAGGGGCGAGGTGGCGGAAGGCGTGATGACCGCCTGGCGGGTGCTGGCCGCATAAGCGGCGAAGTCGAAACCAGGCGTGATGGCGATTTTCTGCACCGTAACGTCGCCGGTGAGGTTGGAAGATTGCGGGGTGCCGTAGAAGCGGAGCTGGGCATCGCTGACCGAACTGACGCCGGCGGGATAACGCAGGCGTACGCCGTGGCCGGTGGCGCTGAAGTCGAAGTTGATCTGCCCGGCGTAGGAGCTGACCTCTCCCCTGAGGGCGATGTCGCCGCCGCCGCTGTGCGCGGTCAGGGTCTCGACCTCGAGACGGTTCTTGTTGAAGACGAGGGAACCGTTCATGTCACTCAGCCCGCTGGGCAGATCGACGTAAGCGATGGCTGCATGGCTCACATTGACCCGGCCCTCAAGGACCGGGTCAGCGGCGGGGCCGGTCACGGTCAGAGTCATATCCACAACCCCGGAGGAAGTGAAGCCCGGATTCAGAGTCTGGAGGAGTTGGAGATCAATCGTGCCCTTCGCCGCCAGATCGAGCGGGCGATCCCCGCTCAGAGCAGCGGTCCCGTGCGCCGAGAAATCGGTGGACTCACCGGCCAGGTGCAACTCCTCGATGCGCACGACCTCATCTGCCAGGGTGAGGCGGATAGGACCCTGATTGTGTAGCAGGACGTGCGTGAGGTCGGCCTCAAAGCCGGCTAGGTTGGCGACCACGGTGAGACGGCGAGGCGCGCGCAGGGGACCACGGACCTGTACGTCCCCGCTGATGGCAGAGTGGCCGGTGACGCGTCCGTGAAGGTAGGAACGCAGGAGCGAATCGACGTCGAGGTGCTCGACTTCGAGGGCAAGGTCGGCGGGAAAATCGCCGCGGAGGTGAACCGAGCCGTCCAGATGGAGGCGGCCGTGCTCGAAGTCCGACCGGGCGGTGAGGTGCATATCAGAACCGCGGGTGACAGCCTCGAGGGTCAGGTCCCCGGCACGTTCATGGTCCAGGGTGAGATCGCGCAACTTCACGGTGGCGTCGATGGCGGGCTCATCCGGAGTGCCCGAGCCCTGGGCTGTGAAATCCATGTGTCCTTCCACCGGGAAGCGCTCCTGCAACTGGGGGAAGCGGAACAGGTCCAGGTTGGACCCGGCGAGATTGAAGCGAAAGGCACGGGTGGAAAAGTTATAGACGGCGCCGCCGGAGGCCTGAGTGTCGCGATACGTCAGGCGGAGGTTGTTTAAGGAGATTTCGCCGGCGCCGCTCCAGCGCAGGTCGCTATCCAGGCGCTGGACGGGTTCGCCGTAGAGAAAACCGTCGCTAAGTGCGACGTGTCCCTCGGCGTGGGGCTCGGCGCGGGTGCCGGCGGCATCGAGTTGCAGGTTGAGCCGCCCGGAGACGGGGTATTGGTAACCGGCGAGGGACAGGAGCTCGGCCAGATCGAGGTTCTGGAGGATGGCGCTGGCGGTGAACGGGTCGGAGGCCGCGAAGCTTCCGTGGGTCAAACCCGCGCTGAGGTCGAAACGGGCAGAGGCATTTCCCCGGTGGAGCTGGGCATGACGCACGGCAAAGCCATGGGGCGAGAGCTGCAGGTCGGCAGCGAAGGAATCCCAGCGGACGGTTTGCGCAGGAGCATGGGCGGAGGCGGGCAGCAAGGAATCGAAATCGCTGACCTCGATGTGTCCGGCGAGGCTGGGAGACGACAGCTTGCCGCTGGAGATGCCGTGGAAGCTGGCGCTCCCATGGAGGCTGATGGGCAAGCGTTCGGGGCCGCCGAGAGCGGCCAGGACCGGCTGCCATTCCGAGAGATCGGTGGCCTCGGCCGCGATTTTGAGCAAGGAGTTTTCCGCGAGCCTGCCGCTGGCCCGTGCCTGGGTAAAGCGGGTGTTAAGGGCAAACCGGTCGAGCTCCAGTTCGTCAGCGGCGGCGTGGTAGACCCCGCGGGCATCGCCGGCCACGGGCAACTCTCCGGGTGACGGATTCGGGGGAGGGGTGAGAGCGAGGGCGAATCCCAGGTCGGCGTTGCCGAGCGCGCCCTTCCAGCGCAGATCGACCGTGCCGTCGACGGATCCGACCAGGTGAGCGCGGTCCAAGGGATGGGCGGGCGTGCCCACGGCGGCGGTCACGGCACGCCATGCAATGCCCGCCAATTGAAGGTGGACAACCCCGCTCGGTGCCGGTGCCCGGATTCCCTTTCCCGGCGCACTGCGGACCGTTGCGCTTTCAGAAGAGAGCCAGTTCGTGAGCTCAGCATCGCCACTGACGGAACCACCGAGCAAGCGGCCTTGCATTCGGGTCAGGCGGGCCTGCCTGCGGTTAAGGGAAAAGTCGGAGGCAAAGCTGGCATCGTGCAGAGTGAGCTGGCTGTCCTGCCAGTCGAAACCGCTCAAGCTCAATTTTCCCGTGGCAGAGAAATCCTCGGCTGACCAGGCGCCCCGGCCTTCCAACTGCAGCCTACCTTTGCGCGGCTCACGCCTGCGCGCGATAGCCGCGGCTTCGGCCAGATCGAGCGTCGCGTGGTAGGAAGCTTCGACGCGGGGATGGCTGAAGTCGTCGACACGGCCGCTGGCCTCGAGGCGGGAGTGAGCGGAGTTCCACACCAGCGTGCTGACTTCGACCGAGTGGCGCGCCAAGCTGAACTGGGCGCCCAGACTCGAGGAGAGCGGGCCGAGGTCCCTGAACTTGGTGTTGATCTGACCAAGCAGAAGGCTGGTCTCGTAGCGGCGGTGCAGGAACGAATACAGCATTTCCAGCGAGATGTCACGGGCGTCGAAGTCGAGGGGGAGGATCTGGTCATTCCAGACCACCTGCCCGTTGCGCACCGAGATGCGCTTGATAGAGAGCGAGAACAGCTGCTCGATGGGCGCCTTACTGGAGGAGCGCGGAACCGGAGGCGCCGGCTGATTGGTGCTGCCATCGGGGTAGACGATGACATGAAGGACCGGGTGCTCGAGGAGGATGGCATCGAACCCGAACTGGGTTTCGAGCAGGGAGATCACCTTGATGCGGGCTACAGCGGAGTCGACGTGGGCCAGCGGAATTTCCCCCGCTGCCTCGCGACCGTGAAGAGTAAGATCGCGAACCTCGACTTGCAGGCGGAAGGGGATGGTGTGGTAGGCGCCCAGTTCAACCCGCGCCCCGGTCATGGCCTCCAGCGCGGTCACCAGGCGGCGGCGGACGTAGGCCTGAAAGGCGTCGGTGGTCAGATACCAGCCGATGCCGATCAGAAACAGAACGCCAACCAGGAAGACGATGAGGAAATACTTCCACCAGCGACGCGGGGCCTTGGGGGTCGCCTCGGTCACGGAGCCTGGCCCCCGCTGGGAGCAGTCTGGGAAGAGGGGGGGGCGAGGGTGCGGATCCGGCTTTCGGCACGGAGGTTCTGCAGCCAGGTGCTGACAAGCTCGTTGATTTTCTCCTGGATGAGGATTTCGCGGATCTCTCCGGAGACTTTCTCCAAGGGGACCTCCTGGGCTCCGGCGGCATGCAGCTTAGGCAGGAACTGATCGCGATAGTAAGTTTCGACGCTGCCGGGGTCGAGGCGGACGCTGGGGCGGAAGCGGACATCGACCTGGCGCATGAGGCTGAGTTCGGTGGCTACGCGGGCTTCGAGTTGCTTTTCGTCCAGGCCGTAGCGGGCGAGGAGATCGTGCCAGGCGTCGGTTGTGATGGCCCCGGGGTAACGGGCGCGGATTTCGTCCAGCCGCTTGCGGACGTCCTCGGGCGGAGGGGCGGGCAGTTCGGCCACGAATGATTGCTGGCGCAGCAATTCCTGGTCGATGAGGCGATCCAGGATAGCCTCGCGTTGGGCCTGGGAAACCTGGTCGAGCGGCTGGCCGCTGGCTAGCGCCTCGAAGCAAACGGCCTTGTCCCAGTCGCTCTGCAGAATGAGGTGGCCGTTGACGCTGGCGACCATGCGTTCGATGATGTCGCCTGCGCACAGCGGAAGCGCCACCAGGACCACGCAGAACAACCCGAGATGAGAGAACCGAAAGGCCATCAGAATGACTGTCCAATACTGAAAAAGACGTTGAAATGACTCAGTTGCCGCGGAAAGAACTGAGTCGTAGTCGTGACTCCGTTCACTTCGTTGGTCAGGGTCTGAAAACTGGGATATGCCGGCGGATTCAGATTGTACCCGAAATCAAAGCGCACCGGGCCGATAGGAGTCTTATAGTTCACCCCGACGCCCAGAGCGTGCGAGATGTAACGGAAGTCACACTGCGTGTAGGTCTCCTCGTTCAAGCAGAGGTTGGGGTTCTTTTGGCGCCAGCGAAAGAAGTTGTTCACCATGTCGCTGGACGACGCGAACACATTGCCCATGTCGTGAAAGACGACGAAATTGAGGTTGTTCTGCACAAAGGGCATCTCAAAAGGGGGCAGACGGAGTTCCACCTGATTCAGGAACAGGGCGCTGCCGCCCAGGGGGAAGCCGGAGACGAGGTCGCGTGGTCCTGCCTGATTTAACCCGAAACCGCGGTGGGAGTTGCCCCCGCCCGAGAGAAAGCGTTCGGGCAGCGGGATCAGGTTATAACCGGGGGGGACGGGCTGGTCGGGCTCGAGAATAAGGGTATTGCCGAAGGCGTTCTGGATGCCCACGCGGGTGGAGCGCGCCAGCACGAATCGATTGCCCAAGTAATGGCCGAAGGGGTGGTAGGTGGCGTTCTGGATCAGGAGCTTGCTGAAAGAAGACTCCGAACCAAAATAGCGGCCGGCGACCCCCATATCGAGCGTGGTGTAGTTTCCCTTGGTGGTCTCGAGCGGATCGTCGCGCTTGTCATGAATCCAGGTCAGACTGGGGAAACCGACGCGCGTGGGCTGGGAAAGAACGGGAATCAGGTTGGGATCGATGACCAGGTTGGAAGCCTGGACGCGACGGTAGGTGATGGCGTAGAGCAAGGTATCGGCGTAGCGGACCCCGGGAAGGGCTTCGGCATTGCCCAGTACCTGACGCAACTGCACGGATCCTTCCAGGCGTTTGGAGGTGAACGTGGTGACGTCGACGGTGTTGTCGTAGAAGGCCGTGAAGGAGAGCGTGAGCTTGTCGTTGTTGAAGGCGCTGGGATCGGTGTAAGTGACCAGAGCACGCTGCTGCAGACTGCCGAGGTGGCCTTTAAAGGCGAGAGTGTGGTTGATGCCGCGCAGATTCAGGCGGGTGATCTCGAGCGAAACCCGGGGACTGACTCCAGTCTTACCCTGGGGAACATTCGCGCCGGTGGACGGTTGGCCGGTCTGGAACTCGAGTCCCAGGCCGTAGTTGAAGGTGTAGCGCTTGGCCTCGTGAACATCGACCAGCACATTCTTGGAGGGATCGGTGCCGTCCGGATTCTGCACCGCCGTATCCACCTGGCTGAAGATGCCGAGATCGTAGAGGGCGGATTGGGTATTCAGCAACTCCTGCTGACTCAGTGGATTTCCCTGGGATACCTTGAGTTTTCGTTGCACCACGGAAGGGCGCGTGTATTCGAGCCCTGACAGCAGGACCTGGTCAACGAAGAACTGTTCCCCTTCGCGGATGTTGAAGCTGACGTCCATGCGGTCGGGGAGGTTTGGAACGGCTTCCGCGGCCACGGTCAAAATGGCGTTAGGAAAGCCGTTGTTGAAGTAATAGTTGAGGATGAGGTCGCGGTCGCCAGCGAGCTTTTCATCGGAATACGCCTGGCCCGGCAGGGTATAGATGAGCGACCGCAATTCCTCGGTAGAGACCTTCTGGTTCCCCACGATGTGCAGTTCGCGAACCAGGGTCAAAGGCCCCTCCTCGACGTCAAGATGGACGGCGATTTCGCGCGGCTTGCCCCGGAAATCATCTTCCGCGGTGGCGTTGATTCGGACCTCGCGGTACCCGATGGAGCGATAGAGTTGCTGCAGCCGGTTCACGTCGCCCGCCAGCAGAGCCTGGCTGTAGCGGCCATTGGAAACGAAGCGAGTCTTGGGCTGCACCTGCATGCGGGAGCGGAGTTGCTGTGGGCTGAAGGCCTTGTTGCCGGTGATGCTAACTTCCATGAGTTTGTGGCGTTGCCCCGGATCCACGACGTAGATGACGCGCAGTTCGTTCTGCTCGGGTGCGGACTGCTTCTTCACTCCCACGCTGGCCTCAAAGTATCCGCGGGTCTGCAGGTAGTCGAGCAGGTTCCGTCTGCCTTCGTTGAGCAGGTCATCGTCAAGCGCGTTCTCTTCGTAAACGGGAATGCGCTTTTTCAGCACAGCGCTACGGATCTTGAACCCTTCGACCACGATATCGACGGTAGGACCAGGCTCGATCCGGAAGGTGTAGTCAACGGTGTTGGCGGCGGGAACGTACGTGCGTTCCGCCACGGAGACCTGGACGAGAAGCCGATTCTGTTTGAGGTATTTCTTGCGCAAGCGCGCCAGGGCGCTGCTAACGCGGTCGGCGGTGACCCGGTCGCCGGTGTGCATTTTCGTGATGTCTTCGACCTGGGACGAGGTGAGGGTGGAGGAACCGCTGACCCGCACTTCGCCCACGCGAGCCTGCGGGCCGGGGCTGATATGCAACACTAGGTCCATCTGGCGGGTGTCGGAGTGCGGGTGCTCATCCTGGGTGACCGAGGCGCGATGGTAACCATTGTCAGCCATGAGTTCGAGGACATTGGTGCGGGCGCGTTCGAGGCTGTCGAGGCTGTAGATGTCACCCAGTTGCAGCTTGGTGGAACTGATCGCCTGGTTGGGCGTGGGGCGGCTGGGCAGGCCTTCGACGCTGACATCGCCCACGAAGTAGTTGCGCACGGTTTGGAAGGTGAGCACGACCTGGTTGTCCTCGGTCTTCTCGGCTTCGACCTGGATGTCCGAGAACAGGCCGGCGTTGTAGAGCGCTTCTACGCTGGCGCGCACCTTCTCGCGTTCGAGAGGCTGGCCGACCTGCTGGGGAAGCAATGGGCGCAGGCGATCTTGGTCGCGGACCGGCAAGCCGGCGAAGCGGATCTCGTGCACAATCAGACCGAGGTAACGCGCAATGACGTCCAAAGCCGGGACGGACGAGGGGCTAGAGGCCTGACGGGAGGAGACGGGCGAGGGGGGCGGGCTGGCCTGGCGGGCAAGAGTCCGAGGGGGCAACAGCAGTCCCGCGACCAGGATCGCGCCAAGCGCTATGGTTCCTCGCAAAAGTACTCCTCGCCGGGGATGAGGCTTTGTAGCTTGGATGAAGACACAAAAATCTGGCGTTGTCCCGAGCAAGGCCGGACCTTCCTGGCAAGCGTAGCCCCGCAACCGACCTATCACGACTCCGGCCCTTATAATAATGGTTTCGCGGTTGGCGATTGGTAATGTCCTGGGAACCCGGAGAGCGATATTCACGGCAGGTTTTGTTTGCCGGCATCGGTCAAGCCGGACAGCGACGGCTGGCTGCTGCGCCGGTCGCGATCGTCGGCTGCGGGGCCACGGGATCGGCGATGGCTTCCCTGCTGGCTCGGGCCGGTGTGGGCACGCTGCGCATCATTGACCGGGACTACGTCGAACCCAGCAACCTGCAGCGCCAGACGCTGTTCGAGGAAGCGGACGCTGCCGAATCCCTACCCAAGGCGGCGGCAGCGGCACGCCGGCTTGCAGCCTTCAATTCCCAAATCGTGGTCGAACCAAAGGTGGCGGACCTGACCCCGGAGAACGTTGAAGCGTTACTTGAAGGAATGCAGCTCATCCTAGACGGTACCGATAACTTTGAGACGCGTTACCTGATCAACGATTACGCCGTGAAACAGGACGTGCCCTGGATCTATTCCGCGGCCGTGGCGAGCTACGCGGTGACAATGAACGTGCTGCCGGGCAAGACGGCCTGTCTAAGCTGCGTGTTCCCCGATTTTCCGCGGGCAACGGTTGAGACCTGCGAGACGGTGGGGATCCTGAATTCCGCGGCGAACCTGGTAGCCTCAATCGCGGCGGGAGAGGCGGTGAAGCTCCTGGTGGGGGCCGAAGACAGGGTCCGGCGGACGCTGCTGTCGTTCGACGTGTGGTCGAATGAACGAGCCGAAGTGAGAACAACGGCGCCGCGGCCGGGTTGCCGGGCTTGCGGAGAGCGACAGTTCGTCCATTTGGAAGGGAAAGCGCGGCCGCACATTACGCTGTGCGGGCGTAACTCGGTGCAAATTCACGAGCGTGAGCGGCCGATTGACTTCGCCGAAATCGAGGAGCGGCTCAAGCCCCACGGCAGGGTTCGTCATAACGCCTTCGTGCTCAAGTTCTGGCACCACGATTACGAAATGACCTTGTTTCCCGATGGGCGGGCGATTATCAAGGGGACGAACGATACCAGCGTGGCGCGGAGCTTATATGCGAGGTACGTGGGCTCGTAACGGCGACAACAGTACTCCGGGTGATCTGCTAATCTTCTCTGCTCTGCATCCTCCGACATTCATTCCGCCCGGCAGGAAAACCGCTAATGACTGAAAGCTCGCGTCCTGCCGCCCCCGCGCTGTATCGCTGGTCTGTTCTCATTTTCATCAGCCTGGCGATGGGTGGGAACTACTATATCTACGACAGCATTAATCCGTTGGAGCGGATCTTCATTGAGCACCTGGGCTACTCGGGGACGCGCTTTGGCTGGCTGAACTCCAGCTACAGCGTGGCCGCGGTCATGACCCTGCTGTTCGGGGGAATCATCATCGACCGGATTGGGGCCAAGAAGTCGGTTTTCATCTTCGCCGTTCTCTGTTTCCTGGGTGCGCTGCTGACCGCAGCGAAAGGCAGCTTCTGGACCATGGTGAGCGGGCGGACGGTGCTGGGCCTGGGGGCGGAGTCCATGATCGTCGCGGTGACAACCGCTCTGGCCAAGTGGTTCAAAGGGAAGGAACTGAGTTTTGCCTTCGGAGTGAACCTCACGATCGCCCGACTGGCCTCGGTGGCGGCCGACAACTCACCGACCTGGGCCAACTCCGCATTCTATCCGCAGGGCGCTTCGGGACCCCCCAGCTGGCGCGGTCCGCTGTTGATCGCGGTCGGCGCTGGGTTACTCAGCCTCGTCTGCTCCATGATCTATTGGACGCTCGAGAGCCACGCGGAACGACGGTACCAACTGGGCAAGGCAGGAGCTGTGGATAAGCTGGAATTCGGGGGCATGTTCCGGTTTAACCTCTCTTACTGGCTTGTGGTGGGCCTGTGCTTCACTTTCTACTCGGCCATTTTTCCCTTTCGGACCTTTGCCATTGACTTCTTCACCAACAAGATCCTGGCAGGCCTGGGCGGGGTGAACGCCTCGGAGGCAGCCCGGATTCTGGCTCACGAGAAGGCGGGGTTCTTTAATAGCCTGCTTCCTTTCACCGCCATGGTCGCCACTCCCCTGTTCGGGTTGCTGGTCGATCGGGTCGGCAAGCGGGCGTTGTTTATGATCTTCGGCTCAATTCTCCTGATGCCGGTGTATCTGACGATGGCTTATACCGATGTTTCGCTGTGGGTGCCTGTGTCCATGATGGGCGTTGCCTTCTCGCTGATTCCGGCGGTCATGTGGCCCTCGGTCGCCTACATTGTCGAGGAATCCCGGCTCGGGACCGCCTACGCCCTGATGACCTTGTTCCAGCAAATCGGCTTCTTCATCCTGAACCTGCTGATCGGCAAGGCGAATGACTATGCCAGAGCCGGGCTGGATCACCCCCAGGGGTATGGGCTGGGGATGTGGATCTTTTCGACCCTCGGGTTTGTTGGCCTGGCCTTCGCAATCCTGCTCCGCATTCGGGAAACGGGTGCTTACGGACATAGGCTGGAGACCATTACTACGAAGAGCGGAGTTTGAAAGGCTGGGGTCTCGGGCTTCGGAACTCCAGGCGCCCACCAGCCTCCGGTGAATCATGGATACCTTCTGGGGCGAGGCCTTGGCTCGCCGGTCCCTTTGACGTTGGGTGGGAGACTAAGGTCGGTCGGCCGGGAAACAACCCCCGGACCTGCGGGTTTAAGGTTACCGAAGTCACCCATGCCCAAACCTTGTGCAAGTCCCTGCCGGGACAATGCTTTTTGTTATGCTGAAGCTTCCGTTCGGGGAAAACGGGGATGGGGCGACCACCATGCAAGCGGTACAACGTACAAGTAGTTAGCCGCATCTGAAAAAGTGCGGCCGGGAAAGGCGACTTGACCGACCGAAGACAAGCGAAGGGCGAGCCTTCCGAGGCGGAGGCGATTGCAGGGGCGAAGCAGGGGGACGCGGAAGCTTTCGAGTTCCTGTACCACCTGCACAAACGTCGGGTGTATTCGCTCTGCCTGCGCATGACGGCAAACACGGCGGAAGCCGAGGATCTGACGCAGGAAGCCTTTCTGCAGCTGTTCCGCAAGATCGGGACGTTCCGCGGAGAGTCGGCCTTCTCCACCTGGTTGCATCGCATGGCGGTGAATGTCGTGCTGATGCATCTGAGGAGGAAAGGGCTGGCGGTGGTTTCTCTGGACGAGACACCCGAAGGCGACGAGGATGCTCCCAAGAAGGATTTTGGAGCGGACGACCTGACGCTGTCCGGGTCGATCGACCGGCTGCAGTTGCAGGCCGCAGTGCAGAGACTGCCCCCCGGCTACCGGACGATTTTCGTCCTGCATGATGTGGAGGGCTACGAGCATAACGAGATTGCCGACCTGGTGGGTTGTTCGATCGGAAACAGCAAGTCTCAGTTGCACAAGGCGCGGATGAAGTTGCGTGAGTTCCTGAAGACGAGCAGAGCCGAAAAGGCCGGAAAGCCGTAGGGAGCGGACGCGGTAAGCAGCGGTATGGGGAGAGAGGCAGTATGACCTGTGCAGAGTTGCGAAGGGAGTTGCCCGAACTCCTGGAAGGGGACCCGAGCGCCAAACTGCAAGCCCATCTGGTGGGCTGCGGGGCGTGCTCGGAGCTGGTAAGAAATCTCGAGACCATCATCCGGGAGGCCCGCAGCCTCCAAGCCTGCGAGGAACCGAGCCCCCGGGTGTGGAATTCCATCGAAATCGCCCTGCGACAAGAAGGGCTGATCCGGCAGCCTGAGCCGAAGGGTCGGGCCGCTTTTGTTCCCTCCCTGGCGCGGCGGTGGGGCGTGGCCGCCTGGCTCGTTCCGTCGGCGGCGCTCGTGCTGGTGGGCGCGTTCCTGATCGTCGGTAGGCAACCGCGGGTCGAGCAGCTGCCGGGGGCGGAAAGCCGCGCGCGGGTGCAGGTGACTAGCCGCGTGGACGTGACCGACCAACAGTTGCTGGAGCAACTGGCCCTGGATGCGCCGCTGATGAAAGCCGCGTACGAAAAAGAACTGAACAACGTGAACGAGTACATTCGCGACGCACAGAATCTGGTCGACGAGAACCCCAACGATGAAGGGGCGCGGCAGTCCTTAATGGATGCATACGGGCAGAAAGCCGTCATTTACCAGCTGGCATTGGACCGGTCTCTGCCATAATGGGAAGCCGATGTAGCCGGCGACGGCCGCCAGCCGCCGGGTAGAAAGGGGAGGGTTCATGCAACGTGGTCAGGCTCTGATGCTCACGCTAGCGATCCTGGTAATGGTGGCGGCGGCTGCGGCGGAAAACCGCAAGGAGTACCGGTTCACGGTCGGGCCCGGTTGCACCGTGTCGATCACCAACCAATATGGGTCAATCCAGGTCAGGCCGTCGGGCGCCAACCTGGTGGTGGTATCCGCGACGGTTTACTCCGACAAGGTGGAGGTTGACCAGAACCAGAGCGGGAACCGTGTAGACCTGGAGTCGCACCTGCTGAGAGGGGCGACGCCGGAGAATGCGCGGGTGGACTACGAGGTGCTGGTGCCCTCGGATGCGGCGGTGACGCTCCGCTCCACCAGTGGGCCCCTGCGGGCAGAGAAACTCCAGGGAGATCTCGACCTGGAGAGTGCGAGCGCGATTGTCGAAGTGCGGGACCTCTCCAACGGGCACCTCAGGGTAAAGACCTTGAATGGGCCGGTGACGCTGACCAATGTTCATGACGGCTTTGTGGACGTGGACTCAGTGAGCGGAGAAGTCCGGCTGATTTCGGTTACCGGGCGACTGGTGAAGGTGACGTCGACCACCGGGGCCATCCTCTACGACGGCGACTTCGGTTACACCGGTAACTACCAGTTGAGCAGCCACTCCGGAGATATTGAAGCCACCATACCGCAGGATACGTCCGCCGAAGTGCAGATGCAGTCGGTGCGTGGACATCTCGAGGACGATGTTCACCTGGCGCCCAAGGCGCATACCTCGATGACGCAAAAAGCGGGGAGTTCCTTCGTAGGTACGATCAACAAAGCCGCATCGCTAGTCTCCCTGAAAACCTTCAGTGGTAAAATTCACCTCAAGAAACGCTGAAAAATTAATCCGGGCGTAGGCGGGAAGGTCCGGGAATCTGCGGGAATGGAAGCCATGCCAGGTTGGCGCCGGGATGCGGGTGTCTCTGCGGACGGCGGTGCCTTGGGTTTGCGCGCGATCTTGCTGGTGGGCTTCATGGGCGCGGGCAAAAGCCGTGTGGGTAGCGTCTTGAGCCGGAAGCTGGGATGGCGCTTTGAGGATCTGGATGCGCGGATCGAGGCCCGGGAAGGGTGCAGCATCCCGGAGATCTTCCGCCAGTCGGGCGAAAAGGTCTTTCGCCAGGTCGAGCACCAGGCCTTGCGGGAACTGCTGGCTGAGGTGGAACCGGGAATGCCCTTCATTGCCGCACTGGGCGGCGGGGCCTTCGTACAGCCCGGCAACCGGGCTCTGCTGGAGGCGCCGGGGATCACGACCGTGTACCTGGATGCTCCGATCGAGGAGCTGTGGCAGCGTTGTTGCCAGGACGGTGTCGAGCGGCCCTTGCGCGGAGACGAGGCCGCATTCCGCCGGCTCCATGAAGAACGCCGGCCCCACTACCTTGCCGCTGAGCTGCGGGTCGAGACCGGAGGCAAGGACGCCGAGGCCATTGCCCAGGAAGTTTTGCAGGAGCTGGGCTTTGCGGACAAACAAGGAGATGTGCAGTGAAGCTTTCGAGGGTACTTATCGTGATTCCGGCCGGGCTGGCTCTCATGGCAGCCGTGGCCCAGGCTGGGGACAAGGGGAAGCAGAACGAGGGCACAGGACGAGTGGTGGATTCCGGCTCGTTCGCAGTCTTCGTTAACGAGAAGAGAGTGGCGACCGAGACTTTCTCGATCCACGAAGATGGCAACGGGAGCCTGACCACGTCAGAATTCAAGACGGAGGGGACCACGGACAACGCGGTGCAGACCTCGGAGCTGCAACTCACGCCCACCGGCGAGATCCGCAAGTATGAATGGAAGGAGATCAGCCCGGGCAAGGCACAGGCCACGGTCGTTCCCAACGATGAATTCCTGTTGGAACGTATTGTCCGAGCACCGGGGGAGAAGGCGGAGGAGCAGCCCTACCTGCTGCCGGCCTCGACCAGCATTCTGGACGATTATTTCTTCAGCCACCGCGCCATCCTCATGTGGCGCTACCTCTCCGCCGCCTGCAAGCAGGAGAACGGGAAGGTGCAATGTCCGGTGAACCAGCCGGTGCAGTTCGGGGCCCTGAATCCTCACCAGCGCACCTCCATGCCCCTGAGTATCTCGTTCAGCGGACGCGACAAGGTCGCCTTTCACGGAAGTGAGCGGGAATTGAACAAGTTCGTCATGAAGAGCGAGACCAGCGACTGGATGCTGTGGCTGGATGACCAGTTCAAGCTGATGCGAATCACCATTCCGAGCGAGCGCACGGAGGTAGTCCGGGACTAGCGTCCTGAGGCTGGTGGGTAGCGCGGATGACCATCGTTGACTTGCGAGCGACGCGGGTGCTGTTTACGGCGCTGCTGTTTGCCTTGGGTCTCAGTTTCCTGTACATCGCCCGGCGGACGCTGATCGCCTTCCTGTTCGCCATTTTTTTCGCCTACCTGATGGAGCCTGCCGTTTCACGCCTGGAAAAACTGCTGCGCGGTCGGGGCCGTGCCATTGCCGTGATTTACACCTTATTGCTTGCCGGGCTGGGGCTGTTCTTCTTTTTCGTAGGCCCCCGCATCGGGCACGAAGGTGCGCGACTGGGACAGTCCCTGCCCACCCTGCTGGAAAAAATCAGCTCCGGGGACATCGCGCAGCAGATCGGCCAGGAGCACGGCCTGAGTTCGACCACCCAGAACCTGCTGAAAGGGTTCCTGCTCGACCACAAGGACGACATCACGCGGCTGGCCCAGCGCTTCGGCCTGCGAGCGGCGGGCGTGGCTAAACAGGCCTGGGTGATCCTGCTGGTTCCGTTGCTGGCAATCTTCTTCCTCAAAGATGGAAAAAGTTTCAGCGACGTGTTTCTGAACCTGGTGCAGTCCCGGCCGCAGCGGGAATTCTTGCAGGGCGTGCTCGATGACATGAACCACATGCTGGCACACTTTATCCGCGCCCAACTGACACTGGCGGCCCTGTCGCTGCTGGTGTACACCATCTTTCTGGGGATACTGCGGGTCCCGTATGCCCTGGTACTGGGAACCGCCGGCGGGGTGATGGAGTTCATCCCGGTGGTGGGGCCGCTGGTGGCGGCGTTTCTCATCCTCAGCATAGCGGTGTTGATGAGCTACCAGCACTGGGTAGTCCTGCTGATCTTCCTGGGAATCTGGCGCCTGGTGCAGGATTACGTGGTCTCGCCCCGGGTGATGGGCCAGAGCATGGAACTGCATCCGCTGGCGGCGATTTTTGGGGTGCTGGCGGGCGGCGAAATTGCCGGCGTGCTGGGCGTCTATCTATCCATTCCGGTGATGGCCAGCCTGCGCATCGTGTTCCGACGCTGGAAGCTTTACATGGAGAAGAGACGCTTTGGCCCGCTGAACGAATATGCGTTCGGGGGAGAGATCCAGCCGCGAAGATGAAGCAGGCGGCGGAACCAGCCCGAGCAAGACCTGATACGTGAACTCTTCTCGCCGCGGCCTGCACCCGAACAGCGCGATGCTTTCGCGAGCGGCTCGGCTTTCGCTCCTCGTTTCCCGCCCAGCCCCTGGTTCCCCTCCAACCCAGCGAAGAAAGTCGCCCTGGAGGTAATTCGTGTGAGCCCGGCTCGGCCAGGTGGCCGAAGCCGTGATGTAGAATTCAAAACATTACCTATGTCGGGGAAGCTGCAAATCGGAATCCTGGGCGCGACCGGCATCGTGGGACAGAGGTTTGTCCAGATGCTCGAGCACCATCCCTGGTTCGAAGTGGCCTGGCTGGCTGCCTCGGACCGATCCGAAGGCCGTGCCTACACGGACGCCGTGCGCTGGCGGCTGAAGACCCCCATACCCGAACGCGTCGCGAAAATGACAGTGTCACCGGCGGCGCCCGCGGACGCGCCCAAAGTGATCTTCGCGGCCCTGGATGCCAGTATCGCGGCAGACCTGGAACCGCGCTTCGCCGAAGCGGGCTGTGGCGTGATTTCGAATTCCAGCGCGTTGCGCATGGCGATGGACGTACCGCTCGTCATCCCCGAGGTCAACGCCTGTCATGTCAGGCTGGTGGAGACGCAAAGCTGGCGAAAGAAATCAGGCGGGTTCATCGTGACCAATCCCAATTGCTCTGCTATCGGGCTGGTGCTGGCGCTGGCGCCGTTGGAGCAGCGCTTCGGGCTCGAGACGGTGATGGCGGTCACCATGCAAGCGGTCAGCGGCGCCGGTTATCCCGGCGTGGCGTCCCTGGACATCCTGGGAAACGTGATTCCCTATATCGCCAAGGAAGAAGAAAAGATGGAGGAGGAGACCCTGAAGCTTCTGGGCCGGCTGAACGGGCTCAAGGTGCGTCCGGCGTCGTTTGCCATGAGCGCACAGTGTAACCGGGTGGCGGTCGAGGACGGTCATACCGAGTCGGTCTCGGTGAGGTTCAAGCAGAAGGCAAAGCCGGAGGAGATCATCGCCGCCTGGAACTCGTACACGGCGGAACCGCAGAAACTGCGTTTGCCCAGCGCCCCCGAGCAGCCGGTGGTGTACGTGGAGGCGGTGGACCGTCCGCAGCCGCGCTTCGATGCCGAGCGCGGGGCGGGCATGGCGGCTACCGTAGGGCGTCTGCGGCCCTGCAAGGTGCTGGAGTGGAAATTTACCGTGCTCTCGCACAACACAATCCGCGGTGCAGCCGGGGCGGCGTTGCTGAATGCCGAGTTGCTGAAGGCACAGGGATACCTGGGGTAATTGGGGCTTCGCGCCTGCGGTTCCCGCGGCGTTGGTGTTCGCCCCCCTGACGGCCGGTGGCAGGCCGCGGGCGAAACCCGGGCGCTACTTTCCTCGGCGGGATTGCTTCTCATGATCGTGATGAAATTCGGCGGCACCTCGGTGGAGGACGCGGCCGCCATCGACCGCGTGGCCTCGATCGTGCGCGACCGGCGGGCGCGGCGCCCGGTGGTTGTGGTCAGCGCCATGGCCAAGGTCACCGACACCTTGCTGAAGATGGCGGGCGCGGCCGGATCGGGCGAGCGGGAGACGGCCCTGGATCTTTCCCGTGGCTTGCGGGAGCGGCACTACAGCACAGCCGGTGAACTGCTGGGCACAGGAGTGTTTACCCGCTTCCATGGCGAGCTGGAAGCGGAGTTTGACGCGCTCGACGAGTTGTTAAGAGGGATCGCCGCCGTAGGCGAGTTGACCCCGCGCACCACCGACCACGTGGCCGCCTATGGAGAGCTGCTTTCCAGCCGGATCGTGACCGAGGCATTCTGCTTGCGGGGGCTCGAGGCATCGCTGGTGGACTCACGCCAATGCCTGATAACGGATGCGACGCATACGCGGGCCGCTCCCCTGCTCGATGAAACCAATGAACGTTTGCGAAGGCTGGTGCGGCCCCAGCTGGAGCGCGGGCAGGTCCCGGTGATGGGGGGATTCATCGGAGCGACCCGCGGCGGTGTCACCACCACCATCGGACGGGGCGGGTCAGACTTCTCCGCCGCCATCGTGGGGGCAGGGCTGGGGGCCGAGGCGATCGAAATCTGGACTGACGTGGACGGGATGCTGACCACGGATCCCGGCTTATGTCCCGAGGCGAAGCGCATCCGCGTCATCAGCTTTGACGAGGCCGCCGAGCTGGCGTACTTCGGCGCCAAGGTCCTGCATCCCGCCACGGTGCTGCCCGCCATCCAGAAAAACATTCCGGTGTATGTGCTCAATTCACGCAATCCCCCCTGCGAGGGGACCAAGATCACGGCCCGTGGCATGCACTCGAGGAATGTCTTCAAGGCCATTGCCGCCAAGAAGAGGATCACCATCATCAACGTCGCCGCGCCGCGCATGCTGCTGGCGCACGGGTTCCTGAAGGCGATCTTCGAGGCCTTCGACCGGCATAAGGTTGCGGTGGACGTGGTTTCGACTTCGGAAGTCAGCGTATCGTTGACGGTGGACAGTAACCAGGCCATTCCAGCGCTGGCCGCGGACCTGGCCAAGCTGGCCGATGTACGCTACGAGGGCCGGAAAGCCATCGTGTGTCTGGTGGGGGAGAATCTGCGGGAGACGCCGGGAATCGCGGCGCGAGTGTTCGGCGAACTCGCGGATCTGAAGATCCGCATGATCTCGCAAGGGGCTTCGCAGATTAATCTGACGTTTGTCGTGGAAGAAGACGACGTTCCGGGGGTGATCCGGCGGCTGCATCGGGCGTTCTTCTCGGAACTCGATCCCGAGGTCTTTGCCTGAAGCAAACCGAGTACCCGGAGAACTGCGGCTCAGGACGCGACGGAGAGGTCAGGAGCGATGAATGTGCTGATTCTGGGGCGCGGGAAGACGGGATCGCTGGTCGCCGAGGTGGCGCGTGAGCGCCGGCACCACGTCCGAGTGCTGGGCGCATCCGAGAACCAGGCCGCCTGCGGCCTTACGGAGGCGGCCCTGCGCGACGTGGACCTGGTGATCGACTTCACGACGCCGATGGCTGTTCTGGAGAACATTCGCGGGTGCCTCGTTGCCAGGAAGAATATGGTCGTAGGCACAACCGGCTGGCAGGGAGACGTGGCGCGGGTCCGGCAGCAGGTGGAGAAGGCCGGCACTGGGTTGGTGTACGGCGCCAATTTCTCGATTGGCGTGAACCTCTTCTTGGAGGTGGTGCGTGGCGCGGCGGAGGCGGTCGGCCACCAATATCTCGGGCAAATCTTCGAGCGGCACCACAAACAGAAAAAGGATGCGCCTTCGGGCACCGCGCTGGTTCTGCAGAGCATCATAAAGGCAGCGGCTGGAGCCGAACTGGAGATCACCTCGTTTCGCGAAGGCGACGTCGTGGGCATGCATGAGGTGGTGTTCGATTCCCCTAACGACCGGATCTATCTCTGCCACGACGCGAAGTCGCGACGGGGCTATGCCGAGGGGGCGGTGCGCGCGGCAGAGTGGTTAGCAGGCAAGCGGGGATTCTATGAGTTCAAGGAGATCTGGCGGGAACTGTAGGAGGCTGTGGACGGTTCTGGATGCCTTAGGGGCTGAAGCCCTCATACAAAACAGAACCCGGGTTCGACCGCGGCCGGTGCTGCTCTTCCCCCCAAGGCGAAGTTTTTCCGCCGCAGACTAAGGCCGAGGCTCTGAAGGCCCGGGCGCCTGCCTTCCGCTTGATTCTGTCGTGCACCGATCGATGATTTCCCGGCGGGGCTGGTTAGCGTTATCTTAGTCCTATGGAACTGCGTGGATGCGGCACGGCGCTCGTAACTCCGTTCCTCGAGGACGGATCCATCGACGAAACAGCACTGCGCAACCTTGTAAGTTGGCAAGTGGAATCGGGCATCGATTTTCTGCTTCCCTGCGGGACCACGGGTGAGACGCCGACGCTGTCGCACGACGAGTGGCTGCACGTCATCGATGTAACCGTGGAGGTTGTGGGCGGGCGTGTGCCGGTGGTGGCCGGCGCCTCCTCGAACTCCACTTATGAGGCGGTGCAGAAGGCAAAGGAAGTCGCATCCCGGCCGGGGGTGAGTGCTATCCTCACGGCTTCTCCTTATTACAACAAGCCGACCCAGGAGGGACAATATCGCCATTTCCGGGCCATGGCCGAAGCCGTGGACAAGCCGCTCATCCTGTACAACGTTCCCGGGCGCACCGCCGCGAACCTGGAACCCGCGACGCTAGCCCGCTTGGCGGAGGTTCCCAACATCGCCGGGGTGAAGGAAGCCAGCGGGAACATCACCCAGATCGCCGAGGTCTCGAACGCGGTGCCGGCGCATTTCCGGGTGTTCTCCGGGGATGACGCCCTGACGTTGCCGGTCATTGCCTTGGGCGGGGTCGGCATCATCTCGGTGGCATCCAATGAAATACCGCACGAAATGGCGGAGATGACGCGAGCCGCGCTCAACAATGACTGGAGTGCGGCGCGCAGCCTTCATCGCAAGTATCTGCCGCTGATGCAGGCGAACTTCCTCGAGTCGAACCCGCTGCCGGTCAAGGCGGTGCTGGCCATGATGGGCAAGATCGAGGAAGTCTACCGGTTGCCGCTGCTGCCCATGCGTCGGGACACGCGCTCCAAACTGCAGCGGATTGTGACCGAAGCCGGCCTGATCACCAAGCCTGCGACGCCGGCGCCCGAAGTCACCGAGTTCTACGTCTACGAAAACTGGCTGGCCGGGCCGCACAAGGTGGTGCTGCATCGCGGCACCTGCGGCCAGTGTAACCACGGCAAGGGCCGGCCCGCGGGACATGACGCCAATCATGCGCGCTGGCACGGTCCTTACCGCACCCTGGCTGAGGCCCGCGAGATGGCGCACCATCTGCCGGGCGTGCTGATCCGGAGCGAATGCAAGTGCATCTGAGAATAGTCAATGGTTGAGTTTCGCTTTTCCAAGCTCTGGCGCTTGCCGGCGATTCAGGGTTGACCATCGACAATTCACCCTCTGCAAGCGACAATTTCATGCAATCCTTGCAAACTGCCATTGCCCGTTTCGCCTCTCTCGGCGAGGTCGAGGGGAATCCCGAGGCCCGCAAAACCTTTCTGGAGTTTCGCGAGGCGCTGGCCCAGGGCAAGGTCCGGGCGGCGGAGAAGCAGGACGGGCGCTGGGTGGTGAACACCTGGGTGAAGCGGGGAATCCTTTTGGGCTTTCGACTGGGCGAACTGATCGAGATGGGCGATGCCGGGCTGACGTTCGTGGACAAGGACACCTATCCTGCCCGGCGGTTCACGGTGGCGGACCGGGTGCGGGTGGTGCCGGGCGGGTCATCGGTGCGGCAGGGCGCGTACGTGGCGCCTTCGGTCATCTGCATGCCCCCCATGTTCATCAATGTGGGCGCGTACGTGGATGAAGGAACCATGGTGGATTCGCACGTGCTGGTCGGGTCGTGCGCGCAGGTGGGAAAGCGCGTGCATCTGAGCGCGGCGGCGCAGATCGGCGGAGTGCTGGAACCGGTGAATGCCGCGCCGGTGGTCATCGAAGATGATGTGCTGGTGGGGGGCAACTGTGGCGTCTACGAAGGTACGCTGGTGCGGGCGCGGGCGGTCCTGGGAGCCGGCACGGTCCTGACACGCTCCACGCCGCTCTATGACCTGGTGCGGGGAGAAGTCTACCGGGCGACTCCGGAAAAGCCGCTTGAAGTACCGGAGAATGCCGTGGTGGTTCCGGGATCGCGGGCCGTGCGCAAGGGAGCGGCTCTCGAGTGGGGACTTTCGCTGTACGCCCCGGTGATCGTGAAATACCGCGACCAGAAGACGGATCGGGGAATCGAGTTGGAGGATTGGCTGCGCTAACAGGGATCCAACCACCAAGCATTGCCGCCGCCCGGGCTGCGTTCAGGAGCACTCTGCGATCCATCGGATCTCCAGGTCGCCCGCTGTCTCGCCCAGCCGTACTTGGATCTTGTCCAGACCCGTGACCAGCGCGTCGGCGTCTTGCAACTCGTCGGGCGAATACGTGCTGGGCAGCGCGATGACCTTCATCCCAGCGGCGTGGGCAGCCGAGATGCCTGCCAGCGCGTCTTCCACGACCAGGCAGTCCGCAGGCTTAACCTCGAGGAGCTCGGCTCCCTTGAGGTAAGGCTCAGGGTCGGGTTTGCCTCTCTGGACATCATCGGCCGTGATCAGCACATCGGGAATCGGCACACCCAGCCTCCGCATGCGGGTGGTGGCGAGGGAGCGGCCGCCGGAGGTCACCACGCCCCAGCGGCCTCGGGGCACGGAGGCCAGCAATTGGGGCGCGCCGGGCATGACGACGATGTTCGGGTCGGCGGTTTCGCGGGCTTCGATCTTAGCCTTCTCGGCTTCGGCATCGAGATGGGGGGCGGCAAGGCGCACCACTTCGATGGTGCGGACGCCGTGGGCGGTCTGCAGCACTTGCTCAGGGTCCAGGCCGTTTTCCTGCGCCCAGCGCCTGTACTGGAGAGTAACCACGCGGGTGGAGTCGATCAGAACTCCGTCGAGATCGAACAGCATCGCGGCACAGCGGAAGCAACCTGGCATAGCCGTCAAGAGGACAGCTCCGGGGTAGCCGGGGCAGCCGCGACTTGGGCCGGTGCGTGACCAGCCCGCACGTCCAGGTGTTTGCCGCGGAAGTGGACCCGGGCGCGCCGGCCCCAGGCCCGCACGAAATAGTAATTGAGCCCGGCTCCGATCAGGGAGCTGAGAAGGGGAATCATGCGCCCGGCCCAATGCTCGACCACTTCTCCGCTGGCCTGAACGGCAATGCGCTGAATGACGCGGGGCACGAAGCGGTTGATGACCCCTTTTTCCAGCAGCTCGCGGCTGATGTCCACGCCTGCGGCGCTGGCCGCAGCCACCCAGAGTTCGGCCATCTCTTCGTCGGTATTGAACTCGAAGCCATAGATCAGGCTCAGCTTCTGGATGGTACGCATGGTGATGGTAGAGAGAATGCCCAGGTCAGGTACGACGGTCACGATGCCGCCCAAGCCCAGGCCCGCACCTTCGGCGGCGGCAATCTTCATACCGCTGCGGATCACGGACTCGGCGATCTCATCGAGGTGCGTCAATTCAATGCCGTAAACCCCCTGGAACCCGGTGATGGGCAAGCCGTAGGCGGCGCGCAACTGAATCAGGAATCTTGCGGGATCAACCCTGACGGTTTCGTAGGCGCGCGTCAGGCCCTGGACCAGAGCGGTCTCGATGTGGTGCCGCAACCAGCTTTTTCTCAGCCGGGACGCCATTCTGGTTATCGATGTATTCCCTGCCGCGGCGCGGGCTGCGCCCGGCGCTACTATTGACCTTATCGCAGAGTGCGGCGAGGGGCAAACCGCAGTACCAGCCGTGCCGCCGTCCTGTGCTAGCATTTGTACTTCCGATGCCATCTGGAAAACTGCAGCTTGTGCCGCTGGGGGGACTGGGCGAGTTCGGGATGAACTGCCTGGCCGTGCGTTGGGGCGAAGATATCCTTGTGGTCGACGCCGGGTTGATGTTTCCCGAGGCGGAGCTCCTGGGCGTCGACGTGGTGGTCCCCGACATCTCCTACCTGATCGAAAACCGCCAGCGTGTGAAGGCGATCGTCCTCACCCACGGGCATGAAGATCACATTGGCGCGCTGCCCTGGATTCTCTCCGAACTGAACGTTGCCGTCTGGGGCACGGAGTTCACGCTGGCCTATGTCGAGGACAAACTGGACGAGCATGGATTGCTGGATGACGCCGACCTGCGGGAGATCAAGCCGGGCGAGCGCTTCCGCATCGGCCCGTTTACGATTCATCCCATTCAGGTGACCCACAGCCTGGTCGACTGCGTGGCCCTGGCCATCCACACTCCCTTGGGCGTGGTGCTGCACACCGGAGATTTCAAGGTCGACCCGACGCCCACCGACAACCGGCTCTTCGACCTGCACGCGTTCGCGGAGTACGGCAAGGAAGGCGTGCTGGCTTTGTTGCAGGATTCCACCAACATCGAACGCAAGGGATACACGCCCAGCGAGCGGGCGGTGAGGCGGAAATTCGACGAAATCTTCGCGCGCACCGAGCGGCGCCTGTTCATCTCGTGCTTTTCTTCGTCGATCCACCGCATCAAGTTGGCGGTCGAACTGGCGCAGGAGCACGGGAGGAAGCTGACGTTCATCGGCCGGTCGATGAACAGTTCGGCAGAGATCGCCGAGGACCTGGGGTACCTCGACCTTCCGCAGGGCGCGGTCATCCACCCCGGCGAGATGAAGAACTTTGCGCCGGAGAGAGTGTGCGTGCTGATCAGCGGAACCCAGGGGGAGCCCATGTCGGCGCTCTCGCGGGCGGCGGTCGACAATCACAAGCACGCGAAAATCGAAAGGGGCGATACCGTCGTCCTGTCTGCCCGCATCATTCCCGGCAACGAGAAGGGCATCTACCGCATGGTGGACCACCTGTTCCGGCGGGAGGCGCACGTCATTTACGACGACGGTTCTTCCCCGCCGGTGCACGTCAGCGGGCACGCCAGCCAGGAGGAATTGAAGCTGGTCATCAACCTGGTGAAGCCGCGCTACTTTCTTCCTATCCACGGGGAGTACCGTCAGCTCAAGTTGCACGCGGAGATGGCCGCAGCCATGCACGGTTCGGTGGGACAGGTCATCCTGATCGAGAGCGGCGACGTCCTGGAGTTTGACGAACTGGGAGCGCGCAAGGTGGGGCGGGTCAGGGTGGGGCGGGTATGCATCGACTCCGGTTCGCGCACCGACGTGGTGGAGGACCTGATCATCAAAGACCGGCGGCACATCAGCGAGGACGGCATCGTGCTGCCCATCATCGCCATCAACAAGCTAACCGGGGAAGTCGAAACTTCTCCCGAAATCGTCACCCGCGGCTTCTCCCCGGGTGAAGACGGACTGATGGAGGGTGCAAAGCAAGTGGTGATGCAGACGCTCGACGTCTCCAGTGACGAGGAGAAGGCGGACTACGGCGTGATCAAGGAGAAGATCCGGGCGGATCTGAAGCGCTACATCTCGAAGCAGACCCAGAAGCGCCCGCTGATCATGCCCGTCATCCTGGAGATCTAGAGGGCCAAGGCGAACCGATTCTGGGCGGGTCAGGCCCAGCTGCGCAACGAAGCTACCGCGCCTTCAGCGCGGCTCCAACCCAGGTTTCTCTGCCGACCTCGGGCGGCGGACGCGCTGGGAGATAAGCTCGGGAGCGATCACCATCGTCACTCTGGCAGACATCCGACAAGCGCAGAGCCGCTTACACGGCATCATCGTGCGTACGCCCTTGCTGGAGGCGCGCCCCGCCCAGGCCGATGATCGCCAGCTGTTTTTCAAGCCCGAGAACCTGCAGCCGATTGGAGCGTTCAAGCTGCGCGGTGCTTACAACAAAATCGCCTCCCTGTCCGAGGCGGAGCGCCAACGCGGAGTCATCACGTATTCCAGCGGCAACCACGCTCAGGGGGTGGCTTACGCCGCTCGGGCCCTGGGGGTCAGAGCGGTGATCGTGATGCCCGGCAACGCTCCGGCATTGAAGCTGGAGGCCACCGCGTCGCTCGGAGCGAAGCTAGTCACCGTGGGCCCGGGCAGCGCGGAACGGCAGAGCAAGGCCGAGGAACTGGCGGCTCAACATGGGTATGTCCTCGTGCCTCCATACAACGATGAGCAGATCATTGCAGGACAGGGGACGATGGGCCTGGAGATTCTTGAGGACCTGCCGTCGGTGGAGACGGTGCTCGTGCCGGTGGGCGGCGGTGGCATGATCAGCGGCATCGCCACCGCGATCAAGCTGAGCCGGCCCTCGGTCAAGGTCATCGGAGCCGAACCCGAACTGGCGGCGGATGCCCAGGCCAGCTTGCGTTCCGGGAAACTGGTGCAGTTGGAGGCCGAGCAAGTGTTGCAAACCGCGGCTGACGGCCTGCGCACCCAGAGCATCGGCCCCATCAACTTCGAGCACATGCGCTTGTACGTGGATGACATCGTGACGGTGAGCGAGAATGAGATCGGCGAGGCCATGCGACAACTGGCGGTCAACCCCAAGACGGTCGCCGAGCCCAGTGGGGCGGTGGCGGTCGCAGCCTTCTTGTTTCACAGGAAGGAATTGCCGGCGAGGAAGATCCATGTTGCAGTGATCAGCGGCGGCAATGTCGACCCTGCGATGCTGGCAGACATTCGCCGGGCGTGAGTGTGCCGGGCGCTCGGACGTCCTCTTCGGCTCCCTTTCCCCACTCGGATTGGCTCCGGGCGTGGCGTCCCCGGTCCCTGTGGTGCCCATCGAAGCTGTGACGTCCCACGGTTTCGGTTTTTTCTGGGCGCTGCACTTCGAGTGTAAAATCCCTATGTCCCTGACATTTTGAGGGAAAGAGGAAGGCCGTGAAGGTGCGTCTGACGGTGTGGTTTGTGCTTTTCCTTTCAGGGGTTACAGCCAGCCTGCTGGCGGCGGACCGCGCGACCCCGGTCCGGGTGGCCAACTTGTATGTCTCCCCGGATAACAGTTCGCCGAAACTGGCGGAAGTGGACCGGGGTCGCGAGCTGGTTGTGCTCGAGACCAGCCGCGAGTGGGTGCATGTCCAGGCGCTTCTCGGGGAAGAAAAGATGGTAACCGGCTGGATGCTCGATAAAGGGGTGGTGCGCGCCTCCATGCCGGAGGGAGACAAGATCGTCTTCGGCGAAGCAGTGGACTCGGAGGACCAGGCCAGCCGCAGGCACGGGCGCCGGGGCGCCGATCAGGACGCCCTGCGGTTGTACTACCGGGTGTATGACTTCTTCCCGACATCCCCGCTTGCCGGTGAGGCCCTGTACCGGGCGGCCGATATCCGTTGGCAGGTGGATCGGGCCGACGTGATGTCGCGGCCATCCTCCCGGGACCAGGATCCAGGGTTGCGCGAGCGCATCAACGAAGATCTCATGAAGCTGGTGATCAAGAAGTTCCCCGGCACCAAGTGGGCAGACCTGGCGGCGTTCCACTTGATAGACAACAAGCTGTGCGGAGACTGGCAGGGCGCATCCAAGTGTCCCGACAAAGAGGCCGACCTCTACGAGAAGTATGCCAGCGAACATCCCCAGTCCCCCGACGCGCCCGAAGCGCTGTATCAGGCGGCATCGCGGAGGGCAGCGCTGATCGAGATCTACAAAACCGAAGAGAAGGCGAAGAAGGCCGACGAGTCCCGGGAGCAGGCGCTGTCTCTCGCCCAGAAAGTCATCCAGCAGTATTCGCAATCCGATTGGTCGAACCGGGCGCAACTGCTGCTTTTCCTGGTGCAGCAGGGGGTTCCGACTTACGGGAATGTAGTGCAGTAGAGAATTCTCAGGACCCGCAAGCAGAATCCAACTTCCGAATCCTTGGGCAGCACATCTCTGGGATACTGATGGTTCCTCTCAGGAGACAGCTTGAACCCTTACCTGCTCTCGCTCGTGTTGGGCGTCATCGAAGGCTTAACCGAATTCCTTCCCGTCAGTTCGACGGCGCACCTGCGGATTGCCGAGAAGATTCTCCATCTCTCGCTGTCTGACGGTTACTGGAAGATGTACTCGATCGTCATCCAACTGGGAGCGATCCTGTGCCTGCCCGTCTATTTCCGGCACCGGATCGCGGCGTTTCTCTCGACCTTCCCCCGGGGCGAGCGCCGCGACAAGACCGCCCTGACCCATCCTCTGGGGCTGACCGCGGTGGCATTCGTGGTCACCGCGATTCCTTCCTACCTCCTCACCAAACGAATCGGCCAAAACCTTGAGAGCTTGTACGTGATGGGCTATGCCCTGCTCATCGGCGGCATCGTGATGTGGGTGGTGGACGCGATCAAGGCAAGATGGGAGAGGGCCGGCCCGAATGCCGCCGGCAGCCCGATTCACACCTGGAGAATGGAGGATATGAGCCTCGGGCAATCCGTCTGGATCGGCGCCTGCCAGATCCTGTCCGCGGTTTTCCCCGGAACTTCGCGGTCGATGTCGACCATCGCCGCCGGCCAATTGGCCGGCATGTCACGGGCCTCGGCGCTGGAGTTCTCTTTCTTTCTTTCCATGCCCACGATGATAGCGGCCACTGGTTACACGCTGCTCAAGTCGGTCCTGGGAAAAGGCGAGAACCCGATTGGCGTTTCCCAGATTACCGGGGAACAGTGGGGTATCCTTACGCTGGGGTTCACGGTCTCCTTCGTGGTGGCCTACGCAAGCGTTGCCTGGTTTATGGCCTGGGTGCGGACGCGGGGTTTCGTTCCCTTCGCCCTCTATCGCATCGTGGTGGGAGCGGGTGTGCTGGCGTTCGCCCTGCGGGTGGCAGGTTGATTCGGGGTTTTGCGCAAGCCTTTGCCGGCAAAGGGCTTGCAGCCTTTCTCTGAGTCAGCTGCGGCGTGAACCAACTCGATACGGGACGCAGAATACCCAATTGTGGGGGGCTTGGATTCTTGTCATAATCGGAGGGCTCTGGCGCTTTCTGGAACCCAGGGGCGGGTGCCCCCACACCCGGTCTGCACTGCGGAATTCGACCCTATGAAGTTTCTGTCGCGGATCTTCAATCCGTCCCATAACCGGCGGCTCAACGAGTTGGTCGGTCTTCTGCTGTGCGTCTCCGCGCTCCTCCTGTTCCTCGCCTTGGCCTCGTATTCGCCGCTGGACCCCTCCTTCAACAGCGCGTCGCTGCCTGGATCCCGAGCGGCCCACAACTGGATAGGAATCGCAGGGGCGGTCGTCTCCGACCTCCTGCTGCAGTTTTTCGGCCTGGGGGCGGCGCTGCTGCCGGTCTTTCTGGCGATGCTCGGAGCGCGCTGGTTCCGTTCCCGGAAGGTCCAGTCACCCCTGGCAAAGATGCTGGGTGGGATCTGGCTCCTGACCTTCGTGCCGGCCTTTCTCGCACTGCTGCCGGGAGAAGTGCGCTGGATGAACGTGATCCCCATAGAGGGATTGTTGGGCCGTTTGCTGGGCGATGTTCTGATCCACTACTTCAACCTGGCCGGAGCCTATATCGTCGCCGTCACCGTGCTGGCGGTAGCGATGTACATGACCACGGCGTTCTCGTTCTCGGCGGTCGAGGTGTGGATCCCGACGCGCTTTGCTTTCCTGGTGGCGCTGCGCGAGCGGTGGAGGGACTGGCGGGAGCAGCGGGCGAAGCAGCGGTTGCAGA